>ERZ1023814.14-NODE-14-length-67062-cov-17.476831_pt1 | contig 67062 bp, 61 predicted proteins | sample MGYA00380377_ERZ1023814 | MGnify/ENA primary metagenome ERZ1023814 (study PRJEB33179, sample SAMN07449063) | human gut metagenome | biome: Human-gut; feature: Human associated habitat; material: Faeces | host: Homo sapiens | place: India:Kasaragod | collected...
TCCCAGCTGTACCTGCTGTACCAACAAAGGTATCTCAATTAACTAACGATTCTGGATATATTACTCGTTCTACTGCCGACGGCCTGTATGTATCGAAGACAGAAGGGACGTAAGGAGGACTATGCTTATTTGGGACGATATTTTAGCTGTGCTCTCTATTGCTACGTTCGTCAGCGGAGCATTTAATTTTGTTGTACTTAGCCCATTGAAGACGGCTATTGCACAGAATAACAACTTACTGGAAGAACTTCGCAAGGAACTTGAGCGCAGCGCTGTGGATAGACGCGGTTTGGATAAACGTATTGCTAGACTGGAAGAGGCACATTCAATTAACAAGACTCGCCTTGACGCTCTTGAGACAGAGGTTCATAAACTAGAGGGACGACAATGAACATTCTGAATACGCTAAGGCAAGCAATCAAACGCACCATTGACATTGGCAAGACACCTAAGAACTATCGGTGGGCGAATGTAATCCTGTGGGCTTACGTATACCTCTTCGTGGTATATAACGTGGCTTGGTTGTGGATGTGGTTTGTATTGGGGAAAGTAGTGTTGTCCGATTTAATTGCATTGGGTACGCTCATGTGTTCACCCGCTGCGATGGCTGCATTACTGATGTTCTTAAAAATTAAAACTGATAACGACGGTAATAAAATACCAGATTTTTTGGAGGGTAAAAATGAAAGTAATCGACGTGAATGGGTGGAGGGAGAATCCAAATCTCGAGGAGGCTCCAGACCCAATCAAAGGGGTAATTGTCAAGATTAGTGAGGGCACTGAGATTGACGAGGACTTCGATAGACACATGAATAACGCACTCGACCAAGGCGTGCCAGTAGGCGTATATTGTTTCACTCATGCACGAAATAAACTCCGTGCGGAACAGGAAGCTATGGCTCTCGTTGATAAACTGAATGAATACGAGGGAGCCGACCTGTCTCTTGGCATCTGGTTCGATATGGAAGAATCTAATATGCCAGATGCAACTCCTTTTGAAAGAGCAGAGATTATCATGGCTTTTCTGAATGTAATCACGGAGTATACGCACGATGTTCCAGTCGGTGTGTACTCTGGATACTATGGACTGACTGATGACATTGATGTCGGTGCACTACCAGATTATGTACAGCTGTGGGTAGCTAACTATAGTAACACTAACTACTGGAACGATGAACATCCAGAACGTCCAGCTAAGATGTGGCAGTATTCGGATTCTTATAAAATTGGCAATGATTATTATGACGTAGAGGAATGGTATGACTAATGAAATTAAACGTACTATTGTTATCTTCGTGCTTGCTCTTGTCTGCTTCATCAGTGGCTTCAGCTGCGGATATAACTATCAGTCAGAAAGATTGGACAGACTTCAAACAAGACTTGACGCAGCTGAGGAGCAACAACAAGGAACAGCTGGCAACATTGGAAAAGCAGAAGCAGGAGTTGACAACGCTAAAGAAACAACTGGACGAATCGAGAGTGGCGTTGACGAAAGCCGAAGAATCGAACAATCAACTTCAGAAATCCTTGACCGAATCGAAGAAAGAATTGAAAAGGTTGAAGCCGAAAACAGTAAACGCTAGTATCGGCTTGGTCTACTTGGATGATAAAGTCAAACCAGCTATTGACATTGAATATCACGATGTCAGTGTTGTTGGCAATAAAGACTTCATCGGATTGTTTTATAAATTACTGTAGGTGATATATGGCATATCAAGTACGTAAACATGAAGCTAAACAGCAACTTGAGTTTAGCGACAATACGGGTGGCATTAACATCTCCAGAGAGCCAGATAAAATCGCCGATAATGAATGTGTTGATGCCACTAACTTCCAATTTAATTTTTACTCAGGTAAGTTCTGTACAAGACCAGCTATTGATAACCCAATCGACACAGAGACAGAGCCTATCACTTGTCTATGGTACGATGCATCTACCCGTATTACCTTCTTCTTTGTTGGTCGAAACGGACAGAAGAAAACTATTAAGATGTTGAATGGTGCTGGTAACATTACTGTGCTTGGTAAAACTAGCGGAACTATCGACAAACCAAAGTGTTTGAACTTCGGTGGCAATGTGTTCTTCGCTAGTGGACGTAAGCTACAGGCGTACTTAATGCAGCCACCCCCGTGGCTGGTATCGCAGCGTAATAAACTGGTAACGCTTGATGGTTCTAGTGTTGCTGGTGGTATACTTAACAATAGTCCAAATGTAGACGTATTGTACTACAAGTCTGGGCGATTAGTGTGTGCAGCTGGTGGCGATGACACGATTTATTACTCCGCTGTTGGTGATGCCCTTAGTGAAAAAGCTATTGGTATTGACTATGACGACCCAGATGACGAATCGTCAGCCAAGTATATCCAGAATGTAGGTGCCGATGACGCTGGTAAGTTCTTGACTGTTGTGCCAATGTCTACCGATATTGTCGTATTCAAAACGTCTGGTAATGTATACACTATTTCTGGTGAAGCCCCGAACTGGTATATTTCATTGGTCGGTACAAACTCTGACGCTGTAGGTGCTAATGCTATTGTTCCATTCGCAAATGACATTGCGTTTGTATCTACCCAAGGACTGCGTAAGCTAACCAACAGTGCTACTTATGGTAACTATAGTACAGAAGAGTTTGGGCAGAAATGTAACCCAAGTATTATGGATGGTGTATCTAACCCGTGGATTTCAGACCTTCGAGATAGGCGTCAGATGGTAATCGCTAAGAATAACTACGATGACATCTACGTGTTTCACTATAACCTAGGTGCATTTACTAAATGGAACTTTAATAACATTACAGTAAATGATATGACAGAAACCCAGAACGGTGTACTTACATGTGGTGAGCACGATGGTCATGGCTTCTTGGCATATCTAAATGACGATATCGTTCAGGACTTTAATACGACACCTATCAATCAATCTTATACTTCTAGGGTTATTCATGACTATGACCTGTTAAACTCTCATATCAATAACGTGAATATCAGTACAAGTATGGGTAATGATAATACAGTTGTTTCGTGCAATGGTAATGTGTTTGCTACGCTTGACCAGAACACAACAACTAAACACGTTCGCTCACAGATTCGTGGAGAGACGTTACAATATTCCTTATCCACGACTAATCGTATTAACCTTGAGCATTTATCTGCGACAGTTATTCAAAGCGTGGATGGAAGTGGGGCTAGAAACAATGGAAACACAGGACAGTGGACTTCTCTCGCTGACGCAATTAACTCCCGTTGATTTTGATAAGAAGAAACTACCAGCTAAAATTAAACGGTATGAGAAAAAGACTGGAGAAACATTAAGCGAAGAATGTAAGAAGTTTAAGTACGTTAAGTTTTGGGACGACGGTAGTTTCTTCTTGTTTAATATTTACGATAAGTATTTGCAGATTGGGCCATCTAATTGCAAATGGCAAGCGATTTGGGAATACGTTTGTACTATCTGTCGTATCTTAAATATTAAAACGTGCTATACATTTACAAATAGGAATTACAAAGCGTACACACGATTGACACATAGCCAGTTTATCGCTATGCAAGATGGATACGCTATCATCAGAAAGGACGTGAACTAATGGGTGGTGGACACTCTAAATCTTCTTCCTCTCAGGAAGTAAAACAAAGAGAACTATCGCAGGAAGAAAAGAACCTTATTGCGGCTCAGACTCGATATATGCAAAGTATTCAGCCAGCCGTCGATAAACTTATCAATAAATCCAATAGTTCGATTGATAATGTGTATCAGCCAGACTGGAACGCAGCGCATAACGACATGGCAAACACCCTGAACAATGCTAGTAGCCAGATTCAGGGACTGAATAGATACACCAACCAGTTAGACCAGATTAGCAATGGTCAATTACCGCAACAGTATCTGCAGAACATGCAGACGGTGTACAACAACATGTACAAAACCAGCATGGGTGCAGGACTTAACGACCTTGCTAGTCGTGGCGTAATCAATTCTTCCGCACTGAATAACGCTACCAATCAGATTCAGAAGAACCTGTCTAATCAGATGGCACAGGATTACGCTAACAACCTTAATCAGGCTGCTAATCTTACCAACAACACACTTGGTCAGAACCTTAACCTCATCAATTCGCAGGTTCAGAACGCTAACGACAAGTACAACCTTAACTCCTCTACTCAGGCGAATAGTATGTACTTGCCTGCACAGTGGCTCGCTCTTGCTAGTGGCGTGAATACTTCTGGCAACAATACGCTTAACTCCGTTGGTAACGTATACAACAACGCATCGTACATTGCGACTAACACAAACACTCGGTCTAAGACTGGATTATTCTAAGAGAGGTGATATATAAATGATTGTTGCTCCTGTTACTCACAACTGGGAAGTATCTCACGGGCCGCTGGGTGGACTTGGTGGATTGCTCTCTGGTAGTGGAGATGGTTTCCTCACGCAGGTCGCTAATGCTCTTAACGCAGCCAATGGTGGTGATGGAAAGAGCGGGCTTATTGGTCTGTTCGCACAGGGAAGACGCAACCGTGATGACGCTAAGATTCGCTACGATACCAATGTTACTGCTGGACTTAAACAGGCAAACGACATTATCAATGGAGTTGGACAGTACCGTAACGACGATGGTACATACGATGTTGATAAACTGAAAGCTGACCCACATGTTATGGGATTGCTTGCCGACTACGGTATTACAAATGTTGACAATAATAGACTTGCAGACATTATGACTAACTCGAATTCTTGGAAAGATAGGTTCGGTGAGCACGCTAACATGGGATATGCACAACAGCATACGCTGAAGGAATATAACGAAAACCCGTATGAGGGCTATAATCCAAATAAATTCTACCCGAATCCAAACCAGAGTACGTTATCTACACCGACTATTGGCGACCCTGCTCCAGGACTGTCCCCCACTGTTGGCGATTACCCTATGACAAACCCGTTCACTGGTCAGCCACTTACTAACAATGTCGCAACGCCAGATGCAGGTCAGTTGATGCAGAGCGCTACGCAGGTAGACCAGACCAACCTTCCAACTAGAGATAGTACACTGAGTAAAGCGTCTCAGGAGGAAGGGCAGAAAGCTACGCAGGAGGCTGTAAACAAGGGGATGGAGGCTGCTAATAAAGGGCCTGGACTTCTTGGTTCTATGATTAAAGGTGCTATCATCGGTGCAGCTACGGGTGGCTCTGGCTGGGCTGGTGCATTGAGTGGCGCTAAGAACTACGGCCTTAGTCAGCTCGGCGGGCTTGGACAGCTATATGGTGCATATCAAGGTATCCATGACGCTACCAGTGGAAACAATGCAGCTGGTGCACAAGGTGCGCAGACTACGATGCAGAATCCAATGTCTAATTGGCAGAACTTTTCTTTGGCACAGCCTATGGGGTATCGGGTAGGTGACTACGCCAGGTCTTTCGCCCATAATATTGGATACGGAGGATTACTCTAATGGCAGCTACAGATTTCTTTAACGAGGGACAGCAATACTCCGACGACGACGTACTGGCTGCTATCGCTCAGAAAGAAAGCGGTGGACAAGAGAACGCCTGGGACTTAACCAACCAATATGGCATGAGAGGTCCATGGCAATTCAGTCCAGATACGTATGCGGCAGTTGCAGAACAAAATGGTTTAGATGGTTCTGACTGGTCCCCCGAGAACCAAACGGCTATCGCCCGTGCACATATTCATGACCTCAGAAGCAAATACGGCACAGTCGGAGCTATTCAAGCATGGCTTGGTGGTGAAGGCAATGTTGGCAATGAAGATTTTGCTGATGGTAACGGAACAACTATTAGACAATATACATCAGACGTAATGAACATGCTTGGCACAAAGCCAGACTCTATTTCTAATAACGGTTCTCCTTATCAGACAAATCTGATTGGCGCTTTCCTAAAAGCTGGCGGTAAGTTCAATGACTATAACGAAAAGCTGCCAATGGATTTCATCAACAAGATGATGAATCAGCCGACCATCAACCCAGACCAGAGAGTTTTCAACGACTATTTACAGAGACAGGCACCAGAGATTACTGCGGCAGCTATGGGTGCCCATAACCGCAATCAGAATTTCTTTAACTTAATTAATAAAATGTCTGCCGACGCTGTTCGTACTGGTGCTGGCATCGACAACAAGAACATGCAGAAAACAATGGCAGCGCAGTTCGCTGACCAAATTGCAAAGAGCAACAACACGGCTAACATTTCTATTCTCGCTAAACTTGGTGCAGCTCTTACGGGTGTACAATTTGACCCGAACAGTAAGAAACTTGCAGATATTGGTGCAATGATTGGACAGCAGATGCAGCTCAATAATAGTGCATATAAAGCTATGCAAGACCAAGCAAATAAAGATAGAGCGTTCCAACTCCAGCAGGAACAACTTCAGTTGGCGAAGGATAAACTCGCACTTGCACAAAATAATGCAGCTTCTTATAGTAACGGGAAAGGCGGTACTAAATCTGCTAGCGGCGTAGGTTCTCCTCTAGCATACGTAGTCGAAGATGAGGATAGTATTAAAAATAATGTCGATAAGTTAGTAAATAGCCCTGAGTTTAAACAAGTGCAGAATATTATTTGGGACCCAAGTTCCACTACAGAAGCTCGCAACCTTGCTACACAAACTGCGCTTAAAAAGGTAGCAGACTATGGCATGATGATGGAACAGACTGGTAGAAAAGCCACTGCTAATGAATTATTTAATAATACTGCGGCATCAATTATCGCTCAATCTCAGGAAATGTCGCATCCAACTGGTACGAATCCAGCAGACCAAGATGCACAAAACAACGTAAATCAAGGACTGCTCGACACATACATGGGGACAATCGTTGGGACAACCGCCGATGGAACACCTGTGACATTAGCCGATGTACAGAACTCTATGAATGCTACAGAAAACATGGCATTGCAAGGTAAAGTTATCAATCAATTCTTTTAATACATGAAGGAGGTTGCATGGCAGTAAGGTTTAATAATTATCAGCCAGGGGCACAGCTCGCTGCTGCGTTAGACCAGGCAGACAGACAATACCAAGATAAGCTGGCTCTTGGTTGGGTTCCGTCTGAACGTGACCCGGACCAAGGGTTCATTGGAAGTTTTTGGGACAGTTTTACAAGCTCTGCCGAGTCTACGCTCGGTGGGGCTTTAACTGCTGCTGGGGTAGTAGCAGATAGTCCATGGTTAGCAGGTGTCGGTGGCGACCTGACAAGACAGGCGGCAAGATATTCTGACTGGGCTAATGATTATGACAATAACCCAGATAAATCACGTTGGTCTCTTGGATACTTAATTGACCCACATGGTCTTTCTAGCGACGCTGGTGTTATGCTTGGCTCTTCTGCGCCAGGCATGTTAGCGGGTGCAGCATTAGCCTCTGGCGGTGGAATGGTTCTTCCTGCTCTTGGTATCTTAGGTAGTGCCGGTCTTGAAGTTGGTGCTAACTTCGGACAGAACTACATGGATGCTAAGAGAGATAACATCGAATCTCAGATTGAAGCTGGTCAAAGACCGACTGGCACCGTATACGATGGCACTATTGACCAGTCAGCGTGGGATAGCTTTACAGGCGACCCATACAAGAACGCAGAACTTATTGGTTCTTCTTTCATGGACACTGCGATTGATGTAGCTACTGGTGCTACTGGTGGTTTATTCTCTCTTGCTGGCAAAGGTCTTGCAAAAGCTGGTCTTGCTGATGCTCTTGCGTCTAACGGTGGCAAGGTAGCTGGTGCAGTACTTGGTGATGCTGCACGTGCAGACACAATGCTTGGGCGAGCTGCATACGGTCTGTCTACGGCTAGTAAACCTATCGACTTCGTTGGTAATAGAGTTGCAAACGCATTTGGTGAAGGCTTTCAGGAAGCATGGCAACAGCGTGTACAGGATGCCATGGCTAATAAGTTTGATGATGACCGTGCAGACGCTGGTAGTTTCTTCCGTGATATCGCAAACGGTGATTGGGATAACTTCACTGACGACGAAATCAACTCGTTCAACTCTGCATTCTTGCCGACACTTGTGTCTGGTGTGGGTGTAGCCGGTGTACGTGGCGCAGGACGCTATCTGTACAACAATGTTGATTCTCTTGGCCCGACGGTAGAAGCTAAACGCGACTACAATGACCTGATGCAGACAACGGGTATTGCTAATGCCATGGCAGATAGCACTGACCTGTCTGATTATATTGGACATGAAGTACCAATAGAACAGCCTCTTATGCCGAACGTAGTGGCTGATAATGCTACGTCTATTACTGGCGATACTGTAATTCCACAACAGAATAATGTAGTACCTGTTATGCCAGATGTTACTACACAGGAAGCACCGGTACTGCCAAGCGCAATCACAACTCCAGTGGAAGAACAGCCGCAACCTATCGAACGTAACGACGCAATGTCTCAGTTTGTTGATACTACTAGAGAAAAAATGGCTGACCTTCCAGACATTCTCACTAGAGCATATAACAATGCTGACATTGACGCAATCAATCAAAATATTCCAGAAGGGAACGCAAAGCTCTCTCCTGAATTGTTAAATAAAGCAGTACAGGGTGACACCAATGCCGCTTATTATATTCTGTCTAACCTTGATAGAAAGAACGTAGTAAATGCCGTCAGAGAACGGAACAACGAAAAGAAAGCACAGGCTAAACAAGCAAAGCAGGAGTTAAGTGCAATAAAGAATGACATCAAAAATATTATTAAAGGTGTTGGAAAGAAAGACGCTGATACAGAAGCTATTCAGAAAGCGCAGGACATTATTCACGCTCTGGCTCCTAGTGGCAACGCAGAAGAGTTAGCCGATAAAACTAAGAGCAGATTCTTGAAAGTTAATCAGCCACTTCTTGATAGAGCGAACAACGGTGATACTAACGCTATCAGAGATGTGCTTAGAGCCATTGACCCGAACGCTTATATGGAAGCGAAGAATAGACAGGAAAGAGTGCAGGCACAGCAGCCCGCTGAAGATGTTACTGATGTGCAGACCGATGTACCTACTGATGTACAAATGGAACAGCCAGTCGCAGAAGAAACTCAGCAGATACAGAAACCACAGGAGCAGGCTGAACAGAAACCTGTTGCGGCAAAGCAGGAAGCAGCTTCACAGCAGAAAGTGGAACAACAGCAGACACCAATACAGGTAGCGAGACCTAACACATCCCCACTTGGCGGTCTTGCAAAGCCGCAGGTGACGCAGGTGGCTCCCGTGCAGACGGAACAGAACACACAGCAGGTACAGCAACAGACAGCGCAAAACGTTCAAAATGGTGAAAAACAGCGTTATTTAACGGAGAAAGCGGAAGAGCAGACCGAAGTAGGTAAAACTACACAGACAGTAAAAGATGTCGTCAATAATGATAGGAATTCTAAGGCTAACGTTATTGCAAATATTAATGAACCAGATGGGTTAGACAGGGCACGTAATATTATTAATAAGCTCAATGGAAGAAGCAATATTCATATTCCAGAACGAGCTTTAGCAGTTTTAAAGACGGCTAATAAAGATATTGCAAAACAAGCAGCAGTTACTATTCTGAAAAGTATTCCCGATAATGTTTACAATAACGTCATTAAAGCAGACAAAAAAGACAATACTAGTGATGCTACTGCTATTTCTAAGAAGCAGGATGTCACTAATCCACAAAAAGATACAACTGACAATGCACAGAAACAGCCAGTACAACCTAATAATCAGATTACGAATATTCCAACAGGAGGGAAAAATGAAAACACTCAGCCGTCCGAAAGTACCGAAAGTAGTACAAACAACAAACCAGAAACCCGGGCAGAAACTGGGAGGGACACACATCAGCAGAGGAGGCTCGACAACAATGGCACGAGCAGCAAAACCGAAGGTTCCGAAACCGGTACAGAACAAACTGACTCGAAGAAAGTAACACCCAAATTAAATGAAAAAGACAACCCGCTGTTCAAAGACGATGGTGGTAAAGTAGAGAACGCTAACGGTACACCAGAAGAAAAGAATGAAAACAAAATAGATGTTGTAAACGACAATGTTACTGACGACTATATTAACGATGAACTCAATAGTCTGAGCGCTACCATTAATAGAATCACCGATATTCTCACGAGCCGTAATCATGAAGAATATAATGCACAAGAGTCATCAGCAGTTAAAGACTTACCATCGTTAAATTTTGTGCAGACGGGAGTTATTCAGGATTCTGAAGATGTCAAAGCAAATCAACGATACAACGAATATCGCGATGGGGAATTATATAAAGAGCTAAAAGACGTTGTTGGCAAATACTACGGAAGTGTCAATAGAATGTCTTTCGCTAATCTCGTAACCATCTTACCAGAAGCAAAACAGTATATTGGTTTTCTTGGTGGTGCTCATAAATTCAAGAGTAAACAAGAAGAGTTCCACGCTAGGATGCAATATATGGCCGCCTTTGGTGCTCTTGCTTCTTATGGTATCAACCTGCTTCGTAATAGGATGACAGTAGCTAATGGCGCAGACCGTAATGGTAACGTCAATTATGATGGTTCTGATTCTTTCGAGGGCGCCTATGCTGACCTGCTTGACATCTTACCTGGTGCCATTCATACTGCTATTGTAACATATGATGGTGCACGTGTTATGATGGAAAAAGCTGCCGAAGACCCCAAGGGCGTAGCTAGTTTACATACGTGGTTCCACTACGTTTTAAATAGCAAATACCAGCAATACATAGTAGACCGCGGTGGAGATAGCCTCGTTCTGGCAAAGATTTCTCCTAATCAACTTTACTCCGTAACTGGCGACTTCTTTATTGGTGCTAATGAAGATAGGAATACAGCAATCGAATTTGTTCAAAGAATGTCATCATATAATATGCCAGAAGAACTCTACGCATATGGAATAAAGAAGTTTGGAGATGCGATTCCGTGGCTCTTATCGCAGTATACTAACCCGCAACAGGGCATCAAATCTACTGGTCGTGAAGAGATTATTGCCGCCGTTAATAATGTAATGGTTCGTGGACCATATGCAGAGGAACTAAGAGAATTACTGAATAAGTTTAAGAAAACTAACAAAAAGGAAGACTTCGACGCCTATACTCGGAAGTTTATTTATGCCTTTTCACACGCTTTCCTCTCTGTTGTCAATACAGATGGAGGTAAGGACGCTTGGAATGCATACCGAACCATGCAGATATTAGGAAACATTAAAGGCGATATTATAGAATCATTAAGCAAAGTACCGAAAGACGTTGAACTGAAAGCAAACGAATACGGTAAGACCTTCATTATTCAGACTGCATATGGTAAAGTTAAAAAGGGCGACGACGTGTCACAGACTGACCTTGAGCTTTCAAGTTACATTAATGATACATATAAAGCATTCATAAACGGTGTCGCTGGCAACAAATTATTAACTAGAAATGGTAGAGCTGTTGCAATTTCAAAAGCTAATATAATAGCAGAAGCGCTCGGTTTGGCCGAGGCTGCTAAGGATAAATATAAGCAGATAGATAACGAAGAAATAAAGAAGCAAGAAGCTAAAAAGAATAGACAGGGTAATAAGAAAGACAAAGGTAGCATTGGACATGATGGCGAAAACGGTGAAGACGACATCGGAGATAAGCGTAAAGATAAAACTGGTGGCGGCGTAGAGAGAGAAAGAAATACAGTAACAGCAATTAAAAACGAATTTACAGACCAGTCTAACCTTACATCTGAAAGAGCCCTTGATTATATGGTAGCTACACGAGCAGCTCGTTACCTTGCTATTACATCGTTCGAGATTCAGTTATGCAACGAACTGGATACAGGACTTTATGAAAAGATGCTGAAGCAAAAGAATCAGGATGGTGCATTCCTGTCCTCTACTGAAAAAGCAAACCTTATGATTGCATTCATCGTAAGAACAGTAAAAGATAACTTTGGCGACCTTAGTGAGTCTGAATTCGCACAGCATAAAGGTAATTCTGATGCAGACAATGTTAGAGGATACGCTATTGATTTGATTAAAAAAATTAAGAGCATATTCCCTACGGCCGAAACTAAGGGTCTTGATAAAGACCATTGGCATGTTAGCATGAGCGCATTTGAACAAGGGCTTGAACAAATCTGCGAAGACATTCAAAAAGACCAAAGAGGTAAGAAACTCTTTGGTTTAAGCTATAGCCATAATATCATTAGTAAGATGCGTGTCGACGGTAAGGAAGTCAACAAACTTGTCAATAGGCGTACTACTAAATTCCCGTGGCTTAATACAAAAACTACGGCGATGATGATGCCAGCTGACACATTTGAAGAAAGTAAGTTTGTTGCTAAGTTTATAGCCGATAATAAATTTAACATCGATGATATTGACATCAGCGATATGGCTCCTATCATAACAGAAGACGGTAAGCGTAGGCATGTAAGCGTAGAAAAATATAAACAGATTATGAAGGTGCTCGGCTACGACGAAGACGCAATCGACGGACTAAATAAATTTGACGATAAATGGATTGAGGACCTGTGGGAAAGATGTAGTAAAGCATACAGGGAAAGAACAAAGAACAACGATAATTATAATAAAACAAAAGATGAATTTATTAATAGATGGCAGAACGCTATTAACAAGGCAAAGCGTGGCGTACTCTCTATTGGTATGATGGGTGCTGGGCATTTCTATCCGACAGATAGTAGTGTAGCTTTGAAATTAGGGTTTGCTGTTAAGCACGGTATTACAAAACTGGATGCGGTACTGTTATCAAAAGCGCTCGAATCTAAGATTGAGTATCTCGCCGAGAAGATGGAAAGAGAACATAAGGTAGACACAAAAAATGCAGACCCTGACCATAGAGTTGTAGAACTTAATAAAAGAGTATACAATTTTGCATACGGAATGGATAGAGGTAAGTACGCAGCGGAGCTAAAAGATAAACGTGTTGTAACCTATGAAGGGCTGAAGTACCTGCTAACAGACAGGCAGTACAAAGAATATGTAAGAACCAAAAAAGACGAAGATAAACTCGCCAAACTTAAAGAATTTTGTCAGGCAGAAAATTGTGTAGTTACTTCCGTACGTGATGAGAGAGCCGCGAATGCAGCCGCTGGCAAAGAGGTAGTAGAACCAAACTTAATTAACGGGACCACTATGGAGTTTTTTGCCAGGAGAAAAGACTCTAAGCCTAACGATACTAACTATGTCACTAAGAGTGGTGTTCTTCAGTCGTCCGGTACTGTAGTAGGTGCTATTGCTACGTTGCTACATGATTATTTTGACATCGACGAATCTGGTATTCCTAACAACGTTATGACGAAGGCAGTATTAGTTGTAAATAATACAATTCCAAAAGATGTTCTCATCGATAACGGTCTTAATGGATATATTGAAAATGTAGCAAAAGGAAAAGATAAAGCAGCTGTGCGTAAACGAATCATGGACCAGATTAAGAGAGACGTTAGCAAATTTGTGAGCCTTGAGCAAATGGAAATCGCAGGCAAGGCTAGAAAAGACTCTTTGAATAGAGCATTTGGCAATGCCAACAACCCTCAGAATGACTCAAAATTTACAGAAGGACCAGATGCATTCCGTGACAACGTTAATAGAATATCTCTTTTAGCAATCCAATTAGGCAAAAAAATAGTTATTGAAGACAAGCTCCCGAAATTTAATTATAGTAAAGAAGAAATAGAAGAAAAAGAGTACATTAATTCGTGGGCGTACACCAAACTTAGAGAAGCAATCCTTGGTGCTTTAAACATCATGGACTATGAAGGTGGGTACTATAAGGTCAAGAAGCTTGATATTACTGACAACTCTCCGATTAAGAGCATCAAAGGCAGTATCAATATTCATGATACAGATTCTACAAAATGGAAAGCAAAAGAAAAACTTGAACCATACGAAAACCCCATTGCATCCACATTACAGTACATGGGTTCTGTAGATAAGTCAGACCTGAAAGAAGAGTATGGTGAAGACATTCCGTACACCATCGAAAACTTAATGGCTAGCCCAGAATATAATTATCTAATGATGGCACATAATGACAGTATGATGGGCAGTGATGGTTTAATCACATCGTTACATACGTTCAGTTACGAGCTTGCACAGAAAGATAAATTATCCTATATTGATATTGCTAACCTTTGTTCCCTGTTTACAATAGCATCGAGAAGATTAAAAGGTCTTGATTATACAAACAAATTTGCAAATATCTTTAATGAAGCCCTTGGAAAAGTAACTACAAACCCAAAACTTTTTGATTCTAATCAATCTTATGAGATAAAGAATGTAGACTTACCTGAAGGAATGAAGTTTGTCTATGGCGGACAGTTACACAAGTTACAGCCATTTGTAAGTGCCATTGAAGATTTAAGCTCGGAACGTGCATATACGGCACCGGAAGATATCACTAGAATGAGTAAAGAAAATGTTGCGTTCTTAGGAAACAACTTCAAAGGACAGCTTGACGAAGATGTAAACATTCAATTTGCACATATGCTTTTTGTAAATAGAGCAAGCGAGACGTTAGGCGTAGCTCCATATATTCATAATATGGTAGAAAACGGTGGTAGTTATAAAGAATCTGCAGGTAGATTGGCGTCAGAAGACAAACGCTCTACAGTATACCACGAGTTAATGCACGCATTCACCGATGAAGCAGTCACGATTGATGTAAAGAAGGGCAAATACAGGCTTGCACTTCCTCGTGATAAAGATTGGAAAGACGAAAAGTTTGGTGGCGTAGTTGTTAATAGGGATGCGAAGGACCTTCCAGATAATCAAGACATACGAGATGAGGCCGAAGATGTTATTAGAGAAGCACTTGAAAAAGAACTTAAAAAATCACTAGAGATTTTAAACAGTAGCGATAGTTTGTTAGCAGGACAACTGCTGGCGATTACAAGGCTTATAGATGTAAATAAACTCGTAGATGATACAGCAGGCCTGTGGACTATAGGTAACTTAGTAGGCTACGATAGTACTAAGACTGGTAAAGATAGGTTTGTTAGTAAAGTCGGTGCTACAACACTTAATGTGTTCTACAACAATGTTGACCCAAGCAATTATGAAACCTTAGTTATGAGTATGATATTACCTAGTATTATATTCGGTGCTAAAACAGTCAACAAAGAAATACCGTTATTCTACTCGACGAAGAAATTAATTACAGAAACATACAGCCACTTAGATACTGTATCTCCAGATAATACTGAAGATGATGAAGGTAAGAATATTGCAGGAAGCGATTCATCAGAATTTATGGCTTCATGGCTTTATGAATCTGCAGTACTGCTTCGTAAATTAGATTTACAAGACCCAGACCATAAGATTAGAAACGAAGATAAGAAGAGAATGAGAGAACAGTTAAAAAATGCTGCAACATCTGTAAGTGAACTTACTAACTTTGGTGAACTCAAATTTGAAACACAGAAAAACCAACACGCAACAATTAGAAAGGAAAAGAAAAAAGGAAAGACTAACATTGGTACTAGCAAAGGTGCTATTACTAATGCAAGAGATGTATCTCATGATGCAGGTTCTCCACATGGTTGGTTCATGCAGTTACTGTACGCTATCGCAAACAAGCGTAACAAGACATTCTCTCAGACATCCACGAGCGAAATTAACCACGCTAAGGATATTAAGCTCGCATTAATCCCTGGTATGCGGTGGTTGGAAGAGCTTGTAAGTAAGAAGGACGCAGACAGACTGTTCGATAAATCACAGCGTTCTATTGCATACCAGCAGGAATTAAATGCACGAAGTGATGCATACGTTAAACAGTTGCAACAACTTCTTACTATTGAAGGAAATGAGTTACAGACTAAAGCATTAAGACAGTATTTCAATACTGAAATCAATGTCAACAGTGATAGAGGCAGGGACATCGTTGAACTATTTGACCTTCCGTATGAAGCGGGACAGGATGAAAGATGTAAGAACCGTTCTTCTTCTGGTAAGAACGCCATGCTCAAAGTATACGATGATGACGTATTCTTTGTTCTGCATAACCAACCCGATAAAGCTACAGCAATGGCCAAGATGAATGATAAGATTGACAAGATGAAGGCTTACTACAAAAAGAAGAGTAAGAAGTTCTACAAGAATCAGGCCTTCTGGTACAGAGAAGATACTGGTACACTTGTATTCTATGCATGTAAAGACGAACGTATGAAGGATGGTAAGTTCAAGAACCTGTTCATTGCATATCCGTCCAACGAAGATGGCACTGGCGTAGAAGGTCAGGCTCGCATGAGGGCTAGATTGCAGAAACAAGTGCTAAGAGAATGTGAACAATTTAGACGTAAACTCATGAAGCAGAGAGGATACGCCAAGCCTGTCATTGATGGATTTATCGCAAGCCAAGCACTGTATCGTGCATTACTGATGAACGCATATGAAAGAGAACAGAAGAGAGCTATGCAGAATGATGACATCATCAACCGTATGAAGACTGGGTTCTTACATGCATACGCACCGAGATACTACGCTAGATACATTCTTCAGAAAGAAGTATGGAATGAGATTACCAAAGAGCAGGCCAACAAGAATGAGAAGTCTAAAGATGAAGGGTTTATCATTCAGAGAGGTGATAAGTACTATCACGTTATCACATATAGCATTGGTTCTTTTGAAAGCAAACGTGATAGGTCTAAATACAGAAACGAACATCCTATCGGAAAGAACGAACGGTATGTAGAAAAGACACGTGATGAATGGCTGCAAGAACAAGGCGGCGGTCGTACTGACATCGTTGGTAATGTTGATACATCCATAGGTACTCTCACTAATAATGATGTTAGCAGGGGTAAGAAAGAAGCCGAACTGGATATCTCTGGTAAACTTGCAACATTTATCAGCAGAAAGTTTAATGACAATGAAGAATGGCAGGGAGACGATAGTATTGAGAGGGTTGTTAATGCTCTTCGCAATATGGACGGAGAAGACGAAGAAGAGTTTGGTAAGTATAAACCACGTCTGATTCATACAGCCAAGATGATTCGTGTTAGCAAAGATAAAGCTAAGACATTCAAACAGGTTAGTGGAGCATTAAAAGCAAACGGTGCACAGTACTTAGCTGCTAACTACGCTCGTGAACGTACGTCCAATAGCGGTCTGTATTCCCACGACGTTATCGGTTCTCTCAAACACTACTTACACACCGTGAACAGTGTTGAGGCACTGACTCCATTCTATAGAGACATGACACAGACTATCTATAAGTACACCAATAGAAATTACGATAGAACTAAGAGAGATTCCTACTATTCTGAATATAATATTATGTGCGAACTCGTAGATAATATGAATGGTAGAGATAAGCCAGCTGATGCATTCATGAGAAGGCTTAGTGTTATGGTGGTTGACGCTATCTATGCAGTACCTGGTATGCGTAGTATCTTGAACGCATGTGGTGTATACCTCCCAGACATGTGGCTTCCTGCACTGCTTCACAACAGTATTGCTATCAATGTCTATTTGAAGCTCGGTATGTTCAACGTAAGTACAGCGCTCGCACAGTATGCACAGTTAGCTAACGTGTATGCACTCGGGGGAGGAGAAGCGTTTGCTTATGCTATGAAGAAGATGCCAGGTATCTTATCTAAGGCACATAAGCCGTCCGATATTTTGAAGAACAATTTCGACGTAAGCAAGTACGGCAAAGAGATTCAGCAGGTAATGGCTGACCTGTATCTTACAAAGAACGGCAAGAGCTTAATCGAACAAGAAGGAGAAAGGGCATTCGATGAAGCACTGAAACGGGGGGACAAGACAGCTATCGAATTACAGGTGTTCGATGAAACGTTCAATACACTGACTGGCAAAGATGACGGGTTAGTCATGAACGATGTGGCTGCTCAGTTGGGTAATGCTGGTAGTGCATACGAAGGTGAAAGCCTTATTGACAAGATGCCGACAACTGGCAAGAAGATTCTTGATTTAAGTATGGGTGGATTCAGAGGCGCAGACCTTGCATGCAGATTGTTTGCTGCACTTACAGCACAACATATCCTCGACACTAGCCCTAAGTACAAGAAGTTCCGTGAAAGCAGAGCCGAGATTGGCGAAGAAGAGTATAACGCACAGCGTATGCTTATGATTAGAGATTTCGTATACCGCACGAACTTTAACTTCAACAGAGCGACAGACCCACTGCTCTTGGCTAAAGGCGGACAGCTTGCTAAGTGCGTATTCCAGTTTGCATCTTACGGGTTCCAGACTTTCCATTTCATGTATTGGATGCTCAAGAATAAAAAAAGTACAGAGCTCAAGAGATTCCTTGGTACAATGATGTTGTTCTCTGGCGTCATCTCTGGCCTCCCGATGATGACTATGATTTCTGGTATGTGTCAGGCAATCACTGGTACGAACCCAGAAGACTGGATAAAGGCTTTCATCTTGAAAGCGGCAGGCAGAAGTAATAGCCAGTTCTCACGTGCATTCGGGGAAGCACTTTGCTATGGTATTGCAGCTCCAGTGTTTGGCGTAGATATCAGTAAGAAGGTAGGCCTTGCCGATATCATGAAGGACCCGACAGACCTGCGTAACCTCGGTGGCCCGTCGTTAGGCACAGCTATCGATTTCAGTTCTGCAGTTGGTGCAAGTTTTGACACTATCCTGTACGATAAGTATACAACAGACCAGCTGATGTTTGCTTGGTTGAAAGCAGTACCAGCAGCATCGAGATGGTTACAGGCGGCTAGAGGACAGTATTATTCTTACAGTAAGTTAATGCCTAAGACAGAATATCAGTCCATGAGTGGTGTAGATAGAGTTAAGAACGCTATGGGCTTTAACCCAATCGAGAATAAACTTAATACCGACCTTAACAGATTTGTAACAGACATCAATCAGGATTATTCTAATAGTGCCAAAGACGTAATGATTGCTTACGTTAATAATCCGACAGATGCTAACCTCAAGAAACTGCAAGCCTACGGTAAGACACCAGAACAGGCACACAAGGCAGTGGACAAATACATCAAGCCAAAGGTTACAGCAGAACAGGCAGAGAAGATGGTAACTAAATCGAATAATGAAGAAGCTGATATTGTACGTTCTAACGTAAGAGCACTTGGCAACTTACTGAGTTAAGGCAATAAAAAAGGGGAGGCGAAAGCCTCCCTTATTTTATTTTATTATCTTTCAACCCTACGAAGTCCTACTATTCAGTCTCCAATCCTTCCGATTTAACTTCAATATATAGCCGTGTTTCAATATGAAACGATGGCATTGCGTCTCCAAATACGTGCTCCTCTTCGCAGTAAACTCTATCACAAGGATAAATAGCGTTTACTTCCAGATTCTCAATATCATCTACTGTAGCTAATGTGTTACTGGCGTATGTTTTAACGGCTTCGTCTTTAGTATCATAGGAGATAAAGTTAAACTCTCCACTAGAATCTGTAATGCCGATAAGATAATCATCTGGCACAACCTCAAGTAACTCTTTAAGTTTCATCTTTAATCTCCTTCCTATAAAACGACAACCTTCTTAGAGTCAACCTCTTCCAATGTCGGCTGTATATCATAATCTCTTCCGTGGTATAGCCCACCGTCGTCTCTGTACTGTACGCATATATCGCAATCTAAACAGTCATTCTTCTTTGCCCATTCTATGAGTTCTTTAAGTTTCATCATCAGTCACTCTTTTCTTTTGAACACGCTTCTTTAAGTCTATTCGCATACCATTCAATCTTTCCTGCTGTATCGTGTTCATCTCCCTTACGTCCATACCGATATGCATACTTAATAATATTACCCCATAAGAATCCTTTTAACTGTTCTTTAGTCATAAGGTGTTCCACAATATCAATAGCTTCTGGTATACCTTCTACTCGATAATGAGATGGATTAATCGGTGAACACTCAACCGTTATTGAATTATCGGCCACTACCCCAACGTCACAGTTTGACATAGAACCTTTCTCTTCTTTATCAGTGGCATGTTCTCCATTTATAGTCATGCCAACTACCTTTATACGAGTAGAGTAATCGTCAGAGTATACTGATAAATAACCATCTTCAGTAAACGTACTAATATCTTCAACAAGGTGAACACTGCTTTTATCCCACTTTACTACAACAGGATATACAGAATGATTATCCCGTATATCTATTACAGTACCGTACCCATGGAACAGAGCATATACTCTATCTCCTACTTTAAACTTAGACTTATTCATTTAACATCTCTCCTTTCATTCTCACTATCTTTAATCTATATATATTATATCATAAGAGATAATGTTTGTCAAGAGGTTAAGGTGTATTCTATTTAAAGGTTAAGGTATATTTTATTTAAAGGTTAATGTTAAGTACAGATATATTCTCTTACCCTCTATGGCTCCGATGTTCTCTCCCCCCTCGGGGGGCGGGGATGAACCTCGGAGCTGAGGGAGTGAGTAGGTAGACGCCGCATACTAAACCGTAAAGGTTGTATACTTCACGGTCAGTACGTAGCGTCTTAACAGAGATAATGGAATGAACCCCATCGCCTCGGTCGTTCAAGGTGACAACACACCTAGTTCTCGAAGAACTTAACCTCACTCAACCCTTGGTAAGTGGTTGTCTGACGCCGTCTTTCGACTTGAGCCTCCTGCCTAAATGTTTTGGGGGTGGATTTTAACCCACCATAAAGTTTCTCCCTATAACGGACATTACTTGCGCCTGACCCCCGTGGAGTGTGGATTACTCCTGGCCTTCGCTGAGATACCAATACATAAAGTACCCTGATTTCCTGTAACCTTGTCTTGCTACGTGATTGAGTTTCGGTCAACAATGGTATTTACAACACCGTGTTACATTGTCTGAGATGTATTCGCAATGTAACGGTTACTCATATATTTAGTTGTCCACTTTTTTCTACAACATTATTATACCATAAAAGAGAAACTTTGTCAAGCCTTTCTTTTGAAGTTTCCAAAAGTTTCTTTCAATAATATAATACCATGGCCACCGAAATTTGTCAACAATCTTGGCCGAAAAAATTTTTTCAAAAGCCCCTTGACAAATTTTTGGGACTGTGGTACAATTTAAATGAAGTCCGAAAGGGGGTGAACCATATGAAGGATAAGGAATTGATGAACCTTGGTTTTGGTGTATATATTCATAAGGCTGATGTACTTGGTTTATATGGAGCAGGAAAGAAACATACAATGAGACGCATGACCAGTAAAACAAATGCACCAATGCCTAACCAAGTATTAAATAACCTTAATGGTCGTGAGTGTCTGTCTTACGTAGAGACGCCGTTTCATATTTATCTGTGTGCATATCCAGTAGAAGTACTTGTCGAAGAGTACACTGGCGAACATACAGAAGAAAATGATAGGATACGTGAAAGTCTCGACTCAGAAGATTACGTGTCTAACTACATGCAACAGAAGAGTGATACGTATTATGGTCTGTACCTCAAGAAGATGGAAGAAGCGAAAGAGTCAGCACGTAAGGAATGGGAGAAGATGACACTAGAGAAACAGAGAAAGGAAGCGTCAGATGAGTAGTACATTTACAAACTTACACCAGCACTCGGACTACTCCATAGGAGACGGGTATTGTACTATCGATGAGATTGTTCAAAGAGGTAAGGAACTTGGATACGAAGCGGTAGCATTAACAGACCATGGCACAACGACTGGACTGTATGCGTTTTATCACAAGTGCAAACAGTCTGGCATTAAACCAATACTCGGTATGGAAGGTTACTTTTGTCCAGAACCAGAAATGAAGAGCGGAGAAAACGCTCACATCATACTGTTGGCTAAAGATATTAATGGACTTAGAAACTTATATAAACTATCTACCGCTGCGGCACATCAATTCTATCGAAAGCCTAGGATAGGTATCAAAGATTTAGAGATGTACCACGAAGGATTGATTTGTACTACTGCATGTATAGCTGGCTTCTTTAATCGTTATCCAGACGTTGTTGATGATATCGCTAAGTTGTTTGGCGACGATTTCTACATGGAGGTACAGCCGCATGAATTTAGGGAACAGAAAGAGTATAATAAGAGGGTTTACAATTATGCTATGTCTCACGGTTATCACGTTATTGTTACTAACGATAGTCATTACTCCACTCCTACTGATGCTACTTATCACGCTATGTGGGTGAGCATAAGAGGAACTGGTAATGCGTATAGCAGTAACGATTTTTATATGATGGATGGTAAAGAAGTTACACAGAGAATGATGAGAGATGGGTTCAGTGAAGAACAGGTTAATTCCATGATTCAAGAAACCAGTAACATTGTTCATAAGTGTAACGTTGTAATTCCAGAAGGGGGCGACAATTATCCTAAGTACAATACTAAAGACCCTGAAAGACAGATTCGTGACTGGTGTAACGAAGGGTGGAAAAGACTGCACATGGGAGCCAGGCCTAATAAGGGCGATTATGTGGTACGAGTTGAACGAGAGTTACCTGTGCTTCGGCGATGCGATTATCTCAATTATCTCTGCATTATCAAAGATATTATGGGTTATTGTAATGAGCATAGTATTCTTACTGGGCTGGGCCGCGGGTCTGTTGGTGGATGTTGCACGGCTTATCTATCTGGCATTACTCAGGTAGATTCCATTAAGTGGAACACAATCTTTGAACGATTCTGCAATGAACAACGAGTAACCCCTGCTGATAAACTATATGTCGAGCTAGTGAGAAATCACTAGTGTTAAATTCCGTGAACGCATGTTAAAGCGGTGTCACTTATGTGGCTAACGGTGAAACTCTCTATGAGACAACACCGTGCTAAGATTGGAGAACTTATGTGGAAGATTGTAGATGGTTATGACGGCTATGAAGTAAACGAGTTTGGAACTATTAGAAACAGACATACAGGTGAGGTTAAGTCTGAAAGGAGTACACCTACTTCAAATAGACCGTACGTTAACCTATGGAAGAATGGCGTAGGCAAGAGTGTAAACGTTGGAAGAGTAGTTGCTAAAGCGTTTTGTAGCGGGTATAGAGATGGACTTGTCGTTGACCATATTGATAACAACCCGTGGAATAACCATTATACAAACTTACGTTGGGTTACTCAGAAATTCAACGTTGAAAGAAGCTACATTGGCTTCCGTCGGCACAAAGATTCTTGTATATTGTGCGTCGGTGGATGTGAATATCCATTTGATTCTTACGCTAGTGCAAGTAGATTTGCAAGCAAGGAATATGGTGCTAGTTACAGCATGCTGGTTAAATGGCACCGTTGGCACGATATAACAATAAAGTGTAACGACTAGTTCAAAGGAACGTAGGGTGGAGATTAACACCATCCGAAGTGCGGAACGCCTAAACCGAAGGGCATGGCGAAGAGATAGTCTAATCCTTATGGCGACATAAGGTAGTAATGATTGACGTTGACTTCGAGAGTGATAGACGTGATGACGTGATTGAGTATGTACGTCAGAAGTACGGAGAAGTTTATCATGTACGTACTATGAACTACATGCAGGAGAAGGCGGCTATCAAAAGAGCTGGACAGGCACTTGGCCTATCCTCAAGTTATGTAAACAAGATTAGTACTAATTTTCAAACATGGGAAGGAGTAAAAGATGAGAGACTCAGAACGCTTGCTAGGCATTTCTTTGGACGTTTACAGTCTTATGGTATGCACGCCAGTGCCGTTATGGTATTCCCTCGAGACCCTACTGAATGGTGTTCGATAGAGAAACAGGGTGAAGACTTTGTTTGCGCCACTGATTACCACGACCTTGAAGCACAGGGCTGTTTGAAACTTGATATGCTTGGACTCATGCAGTTATCTATCGTGCATAGGATGGCAGACATGATGGGCATTGATGCACAGAAACTTTGGGATAACATACCAGAGAAAGATGATGCAACGTGTGCACTATTGAATAAAGGTATGACAGAAGGTTGTTTCCAGATTGAGTCTGCGGCGATGAAAGGTTTCATCCGTTCCATTACTATCCATGGTGCAGAAGACTTGATACCAGTTATGGCACTATGTAGACCAGGCCCACTTGATAGTGGTATGGCTAAGGACTACGTGGATAGAAGAACTGGACGCAAGCCAGTCAAAAGTCTGTACCCAGCGTATGATGAGATTACCAAAGACACGTACGGTGTAATCTTATATCAGGAGCAGGTAATGCAGATAGCACAGGCTCTGTGTGGGTATTCACTTGGTGAAGCGGATATCCTGCGTAAGATTATCGGACGTAAAGTTGTTTCAGAAATGGAACCTGCCATGGAGAAGTTCAAAGAAGAAGGACTTAAGCATGGAGTTCCAAAGGATGTTATCAACTATCTCTCTAATAGTATAAGCAAGTCTGCAAACTACCTGTTCAACAAGTCACATGCAGTTGCATATGGTTTAACATCATGGAGAACAGCTTATCTTAAAGCTAATTATCCGGCGTACTACATGGCCTCACTGCTTGAGTACAACAAAGATGATAGGGCTAAGGTATCTAAGTACATTTCACACTCTTTACAACTGCACATTAAGGTAGAACCTCCGAGTATAAAATCGTTAAAATGCTCAAAAACCACGTTGAATAACGACGTTTTTAAGCACACCCACGTTACAGAGTCTAATCATATAGCCTTGGGATTTGACATGTTAAAATACGTAGGAAATGCATTTGACACTTTGACGTTCAACCACGATGGTAAGCAGTGGATAGATGACAATAAGAGTGCTAACCGTAGGGTACTTGAATCTATAGTGAAAGCTGGAGCAGTTGAAGGTAATAGAGAGGAGTTGTTACAGTACATTGATTGGGTTAAAGATTCGAGAAAGAGTAAGCCGCCTTTCCAGTTCGTGCATCAGAACGATGTCCAGTCGAATGGAGAGATGGAGCTCGCATCTATCGGATACTCTTTTTCTACTGTTGATGATTACGTTTCTGATTTGTGTGACGGCAGAACTACTTTCCTTGTAACAGTAACTAAGCGTAAAGCACACAAGACTAAGCAAGGAAAGCCTATGCATTTTGTCACTGGTGTTATTAACGGAACAGTCAAAGAGTTAGTTATCTTTGACAATAAAGGAAGTTCACTGGAAGTTGATAGAACTTATTTGATGAAACTTAGGGGGACCATGATTGTTGACTTCACTCCGGCCATCAAAAAAGTTTAGAAAAAGGGCTTGACAACCTGGTTCAACTGTGGTATAATGTTTATAGTGAGGGAGGCGGCAAGGTGATTGAGACATTTATTGGAGCAGTAATCGGAGCTCTTGTTGGCATTATGATTTGTAACATTTTGTTTTAAATGATAAAGGAGAATAAGCATGGCATTATTTGCAGACGTACTTAAAGAATTAAAGAAACCTTTTGACCCAAAGGATGTTGAATGGCGTATTCAGAAGAAGAGCAAGGATGGTACTAAAGGCATGGCTATGGCGTACATTGACGCACGAGCTATCGCTAATAGACTGGACGAATTAACAGAACGTAATCTGATTGACGGGTGGAGCGTAGACTATAGGCCAATCGACATGGGTACTGTTAAACGCCAGCGTCGTGGGTTCGATACAGAAGAACCTATCAAGGGTTTCATCTGTTCAATCACGCTGTATAATGGTGGCGAGAAGTATACTAGAGAAGATGGTGCAAACCTCACAGACTTTGAAGCGTTTAAGGGCGGCCTGTCTGGTGCATTTAAGAGAGCGGCATCTGCGTGGGGGATTGGTAGATACCTGTATGACCTGCCTGTAACTTGGGCGCCGATTGATAACTGGGGTAACGTAATCCATAAACCAAACCTCCCATTGTGGGCACTGCCAGAAGGATACGTACAGCCACAGGAACAGGAACAGGAAACAAGTAATGCACGCATGGATGATACTGTTGTTACAAGTTCATTCGATGACCTGTCTCAGTCTATTGATGACGGCAATCCGTTTACAGAAGACAACGGGGTACCTGCAGTAGAGGATATGGTATTCCCATTTGGTAAACATAAAGGCAAACACCTTAGCGAAGTACCGAAAGAATACCTGCAGTGGTGTCTGAGTAACATGAACAGGTTAGACCCTAAGCTCAAGATTGCAATGCAGACAGTAGTCAATAGATAAGGAGTGACGTTGTGAGTAATCTCGAAAGTGTTATTAGAGCGAAAGTAGATTTGGCAGATTATGTTAGTCAGTACACAACACTCAAGAGAGCAGGCAACACTTGGAGAGGAACTTGTCCAATCCATGGCGGAGAGAATGCTTCTGCATTTACCGTATTTCCGCACGGAACATTCTACTGTTTCTCGTGCGGAGCTTGCGGTAATGTAATTAACTTTGTTGCTGAATACGAGCACATAACATACGAAGCCGCTACTGAAAGGCTAGCTGATATGTTGAACATAGATGTGTCAACTAATGCAGAATACATGAGACAGAGAGATTTGATTCAGGAATATAGACATAGAGTGGTGACAGCCAGCCGCAATCTTGAATCGAATAAAGAGCTTCAGGATTATCTGAGCAAGAGAAAGATTGGAGAAGAAGTAGCAAAGCTATTCCATCTCGGCGCAGATAAACAAGCATCTGGTAGTTTGGTTATTCCAATTTACAATGTTAATGACCAGCCGGTAGCTATTGCTAAGCGATACTTCAATGCGAAATATAAGTACAAGAACTCGAAGAACAGTGAAGTGTTTGATAAGAGTGAGACACTGTACGGACTGAACGTATCTCGCAAGGTTGGTGGTGGTGTTCTTTATCTGGTGGAAGGGTACTTCGACGTAATGTCTGGTACTGAAATGGGATTACCTACCGCTGGATATTGTGGAGCGGAAATCGGTAAGGAACAGATTCAGTTATTGAATAAGACTGTTCCACCTAACACGCAGATTATACTTGTACCCGACATGGACGAAGCTGGGTTGAAACATATCGATAGAGTCCGTGAAAGGTTCAACAGTATAACAAACTTCAACGTAAGGGTTTGTCCTTTACCCGATGGGTGCAAGGATATGAACGATGCGCTAGTCAATGGCGTAGATGTTAAAGCATTACCGACAGTATACATCGACCAGTTTGTTCTTGTCCGTAAGTTGGATGAATGTAATTCAATCGAGGACCAGTATTCATACGCTACAGAGTTTATGAAAACTGTGAAGAACCAGATGGTAAAGGCAGACCTGATTGATATTCTAGCTAAACGTTGGGGCAAAGACGCAACGGATTTGAAAGAAGCGTTTGACCTTGACGACGAAGAAGTAGATTCTTTAACAGACAATGCGGCTACCTTGTACGATTGCCTAGGCGACCTTGGTAAGTTGTACGAGAAAGGTATATTCAAGACTGGCATCTCTGGTATTGATAGCTGTGTTGGTGGTATTATGAAAGGACAGGTGGTTGTCGTGGGAGCGTATAGCGGAAGCGGTAAAACTTCTTTCGCTATAGACTATATCTTAAAAAGTATTCTAAACAATGATATGCGAGTTGTATTCTTTTCTCAGGAGATGAGTAAGGGCAATGTACTTGAATGGATACTGGCAAAGCTGATTGGTTGTCCGTTCTATAAAGTACGAGAACACTTCTCAAACTCAGAAGAAATAAAAAAACAACTTGACAAAATTGGAAATAGGCTTATAATTATAGATAAGAACGGAGTAACTATGGATGAGATTGATAGAACTATCTCGGCTATTAATGCTAAGGGGCTGTTCGATAGACCAGTTGACATGGTTGTCTGTGACTATTTCCAGTATCTGAAAGGTACTGAAGAGTATGACGGAGCTGCTCAACAGGCGAAGGCGATGAAGAGAATCGCAAAAGATAAAGACTTGATATTTGTAATGTTGAGCCAGTTGAATCGTCAGAGCAACCAGTACGAAGAACCAACAATGAACTTACTGAAAGGAGCTGGTGATATCGAAGCGAGCGCAGATATATGTTTACTCATGTGGAGGCCAGACCTTAGACCGGGGATTGGACTTGAAGCAGAGCAGAAATGGCACGGTATTACACGGTTTAATCTGGCGAAAGTCAGAGGTTATCAGTTAGGTTCTACTAGATTCATGATGAAGTGGAACAGAGATAAGAGCATATTGGAAGATTGCGAGGATGAGTACTAATGCCACTTACACATTATAGATGTCCAGACGGAAGAGAATGTCCAGTGAATGAATGCTTAAAGCATTGTAGGCTAGAGGGTAAGCTGAACCCTACAACTGGTATGTTGTATGTACCATGCGGACGGTGCTTATCTAGGCGAGCATTACTTGCTATCGCCGCCGAACGTAGATGGACTGGTAAACCAAGCACGACACAGCTACTGAATGGTACGCTTGAAGAATACTTGAAACTTACAGAGCCATACACGATTGACCCGATGCAGTCTGTGTTCGCACTACATGGTACTACAGTACATGAAGCACTGGAAGACAACACAGAAGGGAATGCAATGACGGAGAAGCGGTTAGACGACGGAGTATCTACTGGTGCGTTTGACTACTTCGATGAAGAAGCAACCGACGAAGAAAACACTGGCTACCTGTACGATGATAAAACATACGGGAGCTATAAAGCGGCTAAGGTTCTTGGTGCCGTAAAGCACAAAGAACAGGTTGGTTTATACAAGAATGGCAAGCCAAAGTACAGAACGTACTTCACGTATGATGGAGTACATGGTAGTGGCAGGCTTGACCTCGCAATACAGTTGAACGATTATCGCATGAAGCTAAAGAAGTGTCTTGGCAAGACAGCGAAGAAGATGATATGCGAGATGATTGTTCGAGATGGTAATACTTATATGGCTGAATCCCGTGGCGTTATGCAACCAGCGTATCTGGTAGAGATAAACAAAATTAGCGACCACTGGGTTAGCAAATACATGAAGGCGAAAGCCGATAACCTAGTACACGCAATGGAGACAGGGCTACTTCCAAAGCAGTGTAGTTACAGAGAGCGTTGGGGAGGTATGAAATGTGAGAGGTTCTGTAACGTAAAAGATAAATGCCCATATGTAAACATGAAGGAGATATAAAATGAATAAAGTAACTTACAAACTTAACAACACAACAGAAATGAACGTTACAGTAAAAGCTGTACTTTCTAATCAGGGCGTAGATATCAACGTAGACTCTGACGCAGAAACACCGATGACTGCTACCGCATTGTTCCTTGGACTGATGGCTACATACGGTATGACAGAAGATGAAGCTACCAAGATTTTTGAAACCATGTCTGATATGGTAGAAGAATTCAAGAACAAAGGAGAAGGTAAACATGAAAGATACATCGACTAAGAAAGTAACAGTAACATGGAAAGACGTAGAAGATGGTAGTGCAGACATCTCATTTGACACAAACATGAACGGTAATGACACTGCACAGGTGTTGCTTGGAGGACTTCTGACAATCCTTGGTATCGAAGACAATACAGAAGTAGCAGACGTTGTAAGGGTTCTTAATAAGTACACCGGGAAAGGAAAGGTAAAAACCAATGCGGATGAATAAACAGGATTACCTGAGGTCAATGGCCATATTTGCACCTGCTCTTGCAAGTCTTTACAAGATGAAAGGTAATCCTAACGAAGGTGTAGTTGATGATGGACGTGACGTACAGGAAGTACCTAACGACCTGTACCTGTACTATGACTTCGTAGCAGACCTGTTCGATGATATCCTTGACAAGATTGTCATCAAAGGTGAAGAGTATGTAGGTAAAGGTAATGTGCTTGACACCGTATATAATGCGGCCGCTAGGTGCGTAGGCAGGGTGCCGACAAGGGATGATGTATTACGAACCATCCTAATGATGAAAGACAAGAACGACATCGCTCTTCTTCGCCGTGGTATTTACTGTAAGGATGTAGAAGATAAACTTATCGACTGCATCGTATACGATTTGATGGCTCTTTATGCACTCAAGGATAATGAAGTATATAATTATCTCGGAGAGGAGAGTGCACATGGTTCGCCGAAAGGACCCACTAAGAGTCGCAATGGGTAAGCGAAACCGACGTAGTGGTAGGACATTTGAACGTAGGGTACTGGCTCGAATGATTGCCATGGGTTTGCCTGTGTACAAGACACCGATGAGCGGAGCACTTAAGTCAAACGGATTAATCCCTTGCCTGCGTAATAGCTTAGCGGCTGACTTACAGATGGAGATTAAGGACGAGAAGTACCTTATCGAATGTAAGCACATGTCTACGCATGAGAAACTGTTTAATGAGTTACCTGGCGTAGACTGCTATCACTACAAAGGTTTCTGTTATATGATGAGCGACGATGCTTTCCTAACTTACTTGTGTGGCGGTAAGATAAACATCGTGGAGAAAGAGGACAAGCGTAACAAGTGGTTACATAATTTTTTCAATCAGGACAACAGTCACATAGTTGTCTTGGGTTATAACTATAGAGATAATATTTATTGTGTTAGAGAAGATGTATATGATATCTTCTACGATTGCAGAAAGGCAAAAGGTGTTTAATATGTTTGTAGTATCCGACAAAGAAAACAAAATGATGAGAGTTGTAGACCTGTACATTAAGGCTATGAAAGACAGCGAAAGCAATGAGATTACTGGTTACATGCTGATGGGTATTCCAGATGGTTCTAATCGTGGACAGATTCTGGCAGTCGTTAGCACGTACGAAGAAGCACAGAAGTTACTCATGAAACTTGCCGCCAAAGTTAATGCCGTAGAAATTAATAAGCTCGATGACTGAGAAACAGCAGTTAGCCTTGGATGAACAGCTCGGACATGACGCCCAGAAAATGCTAGAATTACTGGGCGACTTCGACGAGCAGTATACTAAGGCAATCATTTCTAACATCCTGTCATGTGACCCTAAAGACTTTGAGGGTTGGCGGAACCTTCTTAAAGCAAAGGATGCATTCGTATCTTATCTGGCAGATAAGGTACGTGATGGTGAATTGGCTACTGAAAAGATGTCTGAGATTGATGTGAATGACATGTGGAATAATTGAGGTGACAATATGGAAGATGAACTTCTGAAACAGTACAACGCCGTGAAAGAAAAGTATCCAACTGTGCAGGACAATGACCCAGCTAGTGCATATAAACTGATGGTTACTGCGTCTACGCTGATGGAAACATTCGACACTAAAGTAGCTTGGATGTATAAAGAGCTTGCGTTCACAGAACAGAAAGCAAAGGCAATTACGGCAGAGAAGTCTGCTGAGTATAGTAACAAAGTTGCAGTAGGAGATAGGCATACTCTTACAGATGCTGAATGTCAGGAAGCATGGGAAAAGGTGGCTGAAGTACAGTACGCTATTAGACTTCTCGAGGCGGCTATTAAGTTCCTCAACAGAGTATACTTTGATATGAAGAATAACGTGGCGTTTAATCGCGGCGTACCTAGATACGAAACAGAAAAGGAATAGGTGATTTGAATGGCTAGAATGAGTAAGGAAGAAGCAGGAAGAGCAAAGATGTTACAGGAAATTGCGAGTGGTAAGCTAACGCCACTCAAAGCCATCAAGCTGAATTGCCTTGATTGCGTATGTTATGACAGGAATGAAGTGGCTAAATGTCCCAGTGTCAACTGTCCGTTACACGCATTCAGATTTGGACGTAACCCTAGACACAAGGGTAGAAGTGATAGAGCAGGAAAGAAGGTAGGAACAGAATGATTATTCTGGATGAGAAAGTAACAGGACTGGAAGAATCGGCGAAGGCTATTGGGTTGTCGTATGGTTCACAACTGAGTGCCGACCGTGGCATGAATGTAATGAAGAGCCTTGTATCTAAACCATTGAATAGTGGCGAAGCTAATATGCTTACGGGTGTGAATGTTCAGTTCTCTATTATCGCTAGTGTCAAGTGGTGGCAACAGGCACAGAGATACCACTGGTTCCAGATTGTTATGAGCCAGTCTATCATGCATAATATCGCAAACCCAAAGTTCGTATTAACGCCAAACCATTTTGCACAGAGTGAGATTGGTGCACTCGGTACAACGAGCCCAGTTATTGATGCCTTTATCAAGTACAGAGATGAATTGCTTAGTAAGTACGGGGGAGCACCTATACCGCCTAAGATTAAGAGAGAACTAATCTACTCTGTGCCAGTTGGTATGTTGGAAGAAGCAAGAGTAACAACGAATTACTTACAGCTTATGACGATGTACACGCAGAGAATCCACCATCAGCTAAATGAATGGAGATACTTCTGTGCTTGGATGTATAAAAGATTACCGTATTTTAAGGAGTTAGTGGAGGCTAGAAGATGCGACTTACCGGATACGCAGTTGTTGTCTTTGATTCCAGAGGTATGCCCAGATGCGTTGGAGTAGCTGGTAATCAGGACGAGGTAAAGCAGTTGACAGATGAAAACGTGACTAACAATGACCTGCGAGTACACGTATATCCACTGCCAAAGACAGAAGATTCTATTAAGGTTATTAAGTACAAGAAAGGAATTAGCGATAGGTTATGAGTGAAGATGTAAAAGTAAGCTGGGCAGATGATGAAGTAGCATACAACGTGTTCCGTTCTAAGTATGCAAAAGATGATGCAGAAACCCCAGCTGAATTCTGTAAAAGAGTAGCTAGTATCTGCGAAGAAAGTATTAGAGATAAAGTTGAGAACATGTTAGCTAGTGGTACTTTCTTTTTTGGTGGAAGAACTATGTACCTTGCAGGACGCAAAGAGGAAGTCAATGCGGCTGGTAGTAATTGCTACGTAGTCCCTATCGAAGACGATACTATCGAAGCAATCTATGAAGCTAACAAACACATGGCACGTATCTTTAGTAAAGGCGGTGGAGTTGGTACAGATATTTCTATTCTTCGACCACGTAATGCTAAAGTAAACAATGCCGCTAATACTTCTACTGGTGCAGTATCGTTCCTTGATTTGTTTAATGAAACTGGTAACGTTATCAGTCAGCATGGAAGGCGTGGAGCAACAATGGTATCTATTGATTGTTCCCATCCAGATATTGAAGAACTACTTGACATCAAGATGAAAGGTGATAGACTCAAGTCTATGAATGTATCTATTAAATTCACAGATGAGTTTATGACTGCGGTAGATTGTGACAAACCATACAAGTTACACTTTGATGTGAAGGCTACTGGTGAACACATCGAGAAAACAATTAACGCCCGTGATTTCTTTAAGAAGTTTTGTGAATGTCAGTGGAACTGGGGAGACCCAGGTGCATTGTTCATTGATAGGTTCAATGAATATAATCTTCTGTCTGGATATGATAACTTCCATATCCTTACGACAAATCCTTGCGTCAGGGGTGACACTTTAATCCTTACCAAGTATGGCTACATGCCTATTGAAACATTAGCGGATAAAGAAGTAGAAGTATGGAATGGTGAGGAGTGGAGTTTGACTACACCTAAGCTGACTGGCACTGACATGCCTATGCTTACTGTTAAATTTTCAGACGGTTCATCTGTTGACTGTACCTATTATCATAAATGGGTACTGGCTAATGGCGAACGCATTAAAGCAGAAGACTTGACGGTTGGTACAAAGTTAGCTAAGTTCCATCTCCCTGTAGTAGGTAAGGATAACGCAAGTATCGATAGCACTGGTAGCCAGATGTATACACAGGGTGTGTATGCTGGCGATGGTAATACTGGTAGACGTAGCATTGCATTGTACGACGGCAAGAAACATCTGATTAACTACATTGATAGTGAAGATGTGAGACACGAAGACAGAAGAGATGTAGTACTTGTACCGAAGGGTGTACTGAAAGAAAAGTTTTATATCCCTATGTCTGATACTAGCATTAGCGACAGGCTGAACTTCTTAGCTGGACTGATTGACACTGACGGGAGTCGTAACTCTGAGGATGGTAGCGTAAGCATTACGTCTATCAATAAACCATTTATGGATAAACTGAAACTTATGCTTACTACACTTGGCGTTCGTTCTACAGTATCTCGTGTAAGGGAAGCGGCGGATAGACTTTTGCCAAGCGGTAAGGGCGGATACAAGAAGTATCATTGCCAGGACTGCTACCGACTGACCATCGCAGCATGGTATATGTACAAGCTGAATAAGCTAGGACTTCATACTCATAGAGTTGACACAGAATGTCACCCGAACAGAGATGCATCTAGGTTTATCACTGTAGTATCTATCTCGGAAGCTCCTATGGCTGATAAAGTATATTGCATGAACGAACCTAAGAACCATACGTTCATTGCTAATGGTATGCTGACTGGCAACTGTGCCGAACTTCCTCTTGGTGCGTGGGGTTCATGTAACTTGGGTAGTATTAACTTAGCTAAATTCGTAGACGCGAATGAAGGACAGTTCCATTGGGGTCCATTCATTGATACAGTACATGTTGCAGTTAGAGCATTGAATGATGCACTTGATTATTCGTACGATAAACAGCCGTATGAAGAGAACCGTAAGTACATCCGTGACTGGAGACCTATCGGTTTAGGTGTATTTGGTTATGCAGATATGCTTGTGGAACTTGGGCTTGAATACGGAAGTGAAGAGGCACTTGAGTTTACTGAAAGGTTGTTCCGTTGCTTAATGAATGAAGCAGTGAAGGCGTCTGCTTTCCTGTCTAATGATTACTTCAATACTTTCGGCGAATACAACTATGACAAGACCGCTAAGTCAGAACTCTTCCAGTCTCTTGATAATGACACAAAGGCTTGTGTTATGAAGTATGGTTTACTTAATGGTCAGATTATTAGTGTTGCCCCGACTGGTAGTATTAGTCTGCTGGCCGGTAGATATACTGGTGGTTGCGAACCAATCTATAAACTGTATTACGAAAGAACTACACACAAACTTGAAGAACAGGGTAAGTCATTCAGAGTATTCGCACACTCTATTGAGGGCTTGCTCGAACGTAATGAACTGCCAATGGATACAAGTGCCGAAGATATTAAGAAGATGTTCCCGTATGTTGTAGAGTCTCATGACATTGAACCAATCAAGCGTGTATTGACACAGGCAATTATGCAGAAGTATGTAGATAATGCTATCAGTTCTACTGTTAATCTGCCAGAGTCTGCTACACCTGATAAAATCTTTGCTATCTATGATGCGGCATGGCAGGCAGGATGCAAAGGTATCACAGTGTTCAGAGATAATTGTGCAAGAGGTAATATCCTTGGACTTAGTAAGAAGGAAGAGAAGCCTGTAATTCTTCACGATAGTATCAGACCAGAACGCCGTGGTGATATTGGTACACTTGTTGGCAAAACATATACACAGGTAATGGGTGATGGTACTAAATTGTATATCACAATTAACTGGAAAGACGATAAGATGTTTGAGATTTTCGTTAATAGTGAGCGCCATAAGGATGAAGTTGATGGTATCACTAGACTTATCTCGCTTTCAATGCGGTGTGGTGTAAGCATTGACGCAATCATTAAGCAGTTGTTCAAGCTGAATACTGATAGTGTAGGATTTGCAGTAGGCATGACACTGAACGATGCATACACTCTTGATTCACGTGAACCTATTGTACAGGAAGTAGAAGTAGATGATAAACCAAGAGAGATGGAATGTCCTGAATGTCATAGCAAGAACGTAAAGTTATCTGGTCATTGCTGGCAGTGTGATTCATGTGGTGCATCTGGATGCGCCATGTAAGAGGTGATGTAATTGGCGAAGGGGCCTAACACGGTTAAGTTTATGAACCGCATGATAGATGAGTACCGAGCTGGTAAGCTGAACGACAAGCAGGTATGTTCATCTATCAGAAGAATCACCAGGCTTAACGAACGGCAATGTGCGTATTGTGAAACACGCATCGCTCTCAAGATGTTCAACAAGATGCCGATGAACTACATGTGTAAGGAACCTTGTAACCCTAGCATAGAAAAAACTTTAATCGAACAGGAGGAGCAGGGTATGTTAGACCTGTTCCTCTCTATGATTAAAGAAAGGTATCCAGATTGGCAAGAGCGATTAAGTAAACCATGTACTAAAGAGTACGAAAAGTGGATTAAAGATATTAGAAGAGACTTACTTAACGGTAAGTATGGTGCAGAAATGAGACAGTATTTGGGGGACGTATGGCTACACAAGAAAAAGTTATCCAAGAAACATTAAAGCAACACGTAATGCAGTGCAGAGTTGACGGTGATTTTGGTTATCTCGCTGTGTTATCTGATATACATGAAGGGTTAAATGACAGAGATTATTTTAAGAAAGAAGTTGAGTTCCTAAATAGTTTACCTGATAACGTGAAGGTTGTAATCGGAGGCGATGCAACTAACACGGTGACAAGGAATAGCAAGGGTAGTATTATCGAGGAAACATTAAGCGGAGATAAACAAATCTACGCACTCGTTGATGATATTAAACCTTTGTATGATAGCGGTAAACTATTAGGTATTATATCGGGCAACCATCCAGATAGAGTATATAGTGATACCTATATCAGCGTTGAAGGCGTAGTAGCTTCGCTGTTAGGTGACAGAAATTTGTATAAGGGTAGCCAAGGTATTGTGTACTTCAACGTCAATAAGAATTGTTACGTGCATTACATTGTACATAGACATGTAGTAAGGCAGGACGCATATGATTACTTCAATGCTGATTGCGTGTGGAAAGAGCATAGACACGCACCATCAGCCACACCAAAGATTAGTATTCAACATAATGTATTTGCTAAATGTCCAGTAGCTAGAACAGTATGGGAGATTAAACAACCATCCTTTCAAGCGTATCCCGATTACATTAAGAAGGGTGGCGGACGCCCGTTACCTATGGGATATTTTATCTGTCAGATGAGTGGTGACAGTAAGAATAGATTTTTAAATCCTATGTGGAATGAACAGTTTAAGTTAGCGATGGATGCTGGCATGACTATATAGGGAGGTGATTTATTGTCGGCACTAAAAGAATACGGGGATAAACATTTCAACCGTAAGGATGGGAAAGCTGGCAGGAAAGGAAGAAGCTATCAACGCTATGTTACCAACGATGATATTCAAGTAGTCGAACAGGTATCGGCAGGTGTACCAATTAAGAAAGCAAGAAGTGCGATAGGAAAGACTGGCGGTTTAACTAGAGTGCAGAAAGAACTTATTGCAGATAAGCAGGAAGCAATGAGACAACAATTTCTTGATGATAGTACAATGATTTATGAGAACTTAAAAGACCTAGCCTTTAACGCACGTTCTGAACTTGTTAGGTTTAACGCAAGCAAGGATATACTAGACAGAGCTGGACTCGCTGCACCTGATAAGAGAGAAGTCACGGAGAACAAGTTTATCTCTACCGATAGTAAGATTACCTACGACTTGTTACAACGATTTAGAACACTGGAGCTTGAAGGCGATAAGCACAACCCCGATATCACGACGATAGAAAACAAATAAAAAAAGGGCGTAACCCATGCGAGTTACGCCCTTTTAATGTGTCATGTTTATGAAAGAAATCTAGCTAGGAATATCCATGACTGATTGAATCCTAACTGTTTGCAACGATTAAGAAACCATGTGTATCTAGCTTGCAATGTTTTCACACCATAGCCAGACATATCTGCTAGTAAATTCATGTTGCTTAGGTTAGACAAATCATATGGCAAACCTTGCAATGACATATTGATAGCCATGCCAAATACATACTGAGTGAAACAACAGAACACACACTCCCAGTATATATCCTCGTCGTCTTTCACTCGCGTGTTAGCAAGTAGCCAATCACGTGACATCTCTGCGATTGCTATTATAAATTCATCGGAGTAGATGTCCATACCAAAGTATGGTGATGTATCTATGCTCCCATCTTCAAGACAAGCGAGAACACTATGCGGTAAATTACCGAGATAATATCTTCCATCTTTCTTGTCCTTTCCATCAATGATATCATCTGCTATTGCAGACTTCCATCTCATCTGTTCTAGTCGGTATCTATCGTAACTGTTTTCCATAATCAATGCGAACACTTCCGTAGTCTCAGTCTGCCCTCGCCTTGCACATCTAGCAATAGCTTGTTCGTATATCCCTTTGGTCCATGGGAACTCCGCGAATACAACTCTATGGGAACGTACTAGATTAAGTCCGCAAGCGGCACAAGCAAGCGAGCATAGGATAATATCGGCGTCACCGTTAAGGAACTTCTGTACATTCTGTTCCTTTTCTTTGTACGTCATACCACCATACACTACAGTGCTACTAGGAAATACCGCATTTAATACGTCTATCATTTGCCGATGATTAGCAAACACAACCAATGGCTCGTGATGTGTGTCGTAATCCTTTTGAATCCAACGGACAACTAGTGGTAGCTTACGTTTCATTACTTCAGTCTCTACCTTTTGTATGTTGGTAATGTTGACTGATGATAATGGAGTGTTAGAAAAACTACCTAAAGTAACTTCCGTTTTCTTAATCGGGAATACTGGACGACGTATATCACACCATCGACGACGACAAATAAAAGGTTCTATTCTTTTATGTAACTCATCTAGGTGTGCGAAGTTACAATAGAAAATGGCGTTATCTTTCTCAACGCTTGGAATGTATCGCCGTGTATACTCTTCAATGCCACCAAACTCTGATAGCTTGCCACCAACGTATAATAGGCCCAACAAATCGTTAGGCCTATTAAGTATTGGTGTACCTGTTAACATCATTGGATTACCAACCTTATCAACAAGTCGTTTAGCTTCATACGTCCTACCGGCGTATACATTTTTAATCATGTGTGCTTCGTCGAATATTACCCCCTTAAAATTATACACATAATCACCAATCATATCTATCATGCGTCCTACTTTCTCGTAGTTAGTCACAATAATATTCCCCGTGTAGACGTCGGGTTTAACTGTTATGCCTAGCCAGTCATTGATTTCACGACACCAGTTAGCCTTGAGAGAAGAAGGACACACCACAATAAAGTGACAGTTGGTAGTTTGTTTCATGTACTCGATTGCTTGTGCAGTCTTTCCCATGCCCATACTGTCAGCTTGTATGAATGTGTCCTTTCTCTTCATAAGATTAACGCCATCTATTTGATATTGTTCTAGGAACAAATAGAATTGTCTACGTAACTAATGTAATTTCCATGACAATTACATTCGTTGATAGCTTCCGTAAACTTCGGGTCCTGTAACAATTCAGTATACCCTTTATCTTGTGCACGTGTCTTGATAAGTTCAAACGTAATCGGATTACCTAACGTTGCTTCTGTAGACAGTTCCGTTAATACGTCAACGAACTGGATGATACTATGCATACGATTGATGTTCAATGTACTTGCAAATGCTCTAATCTCTACAGTAGCTTCATTACTCAGGTTGACCACAGAATAATGGTCTGTTTCCATCGAGTAGTTATTGTACAAATTACGCATTGCTCTGTCAGTATCTCCGAACGTAGATACCGCATCTGCCATCGCTTTCCTTGTGGCTCTTGCAGACAGGTACTGATGAGTCCAATGGTCGAACATGTCTTTCTCTCTGTTCGCATAGAGTCTCAATGCTTCCCTATTCATATCGCAGAATGTAATAAGGTTTGCAATACGACACTCTCCGCCGTTGTCTTCCCAATACTTTCTCGATACGTGTACATGGATGCCACTGCCACTGCAAGCACTATAACGCATCCTGCGAAGTTTTGAAAGAACATCGTCCCACAGATGTGTTAAGTGCCAGCTAACAGTACACGGGTGAGATACTAATTCCATGCCATCTTCTAACGAACCATCATGCTTCGCATACAGTTCCTCGTGATTATGGCATACCCTCTTGGCGTTACAATCAGTTTCTCCGCCGTCCATAACTTCAAGTTCAATACCGAAGAACTTCTGTGTATTCTCACTGTTGCCTTTGAAGAATATGGGTTGTGGCTTGTAGAAATACCCGTTGATATGTGTGCAGTAACGCTCAGTGATGATGTATCCGTTAGGTGTTGATGCAAGATACAGTGAACCGCCATCATCATCTTTCAGTTCCCATTCCTGTGTCTCGTGATTCCATGTTGCATACTCGTCAATGAAACCACATTCCTCATCGGGTTTACGTACCCACCATCTTACAAGCGTATAACCATCATCGTTACCACATAAGTCACGTTCACCTATATGTAATACACTGCCATCTTCTGTTGTAATATCCAACGGATTACCACTGAGAAGAGTGGAGATACAGTTATCACACATCGTTGTAGTACGTCTTTCACCGTCAACGAAATAGATGAACGTGTATCTATTACCGAGCATAGTCTTTGAATGGCACTGCGGACACGTTACGCACTCAACAAATCTGCTATGTGTGAACATGTCATAGGCATTACGCTTGAACCTCGGAGGAATATATACAGCATCTTCTGAGTGAATCCATGCGTTGTTTCTGCTATCCCACCTATAGAGTTCTCCGTTGTAATTAATGAGACTATCTCTCATTGAGGTGAGGTCAATGGTATTCAGCAGGGTCATGATGGACTCATTAACGTCACCGTTCTTGTATACTCTATGGCCATCACTATCAACATCCATTGTACGGAGCCATACGGAATGAGGAACACCATCTTCAATTACGAAGTTGTCTTCAAACACCGCATCTCTTGTGGGCATCCCGTGACGTAATGTAGGTAAACTTCCATACATGAGGATATCGCCATTCAAGCAGTCTACATATTCGTCGTCCATCGTATTGATGTTGTATTCATTAGCTACCCTACTACAAAATGCAGAAGGAGACACGTCGAATACAGACTTATACGGCAGATGATACTTACGTGTGAACTTGCAGCCAAAGATGTCTGGATACATTGGCGTTAATGTCATGTATACGCTATCATCATCTTCGTGAAGAACAAGCTGTCCATACAGTCCGCATCTTGGATACGAATATGTTACTAACCACTGATTATTGACGAACATAATGTGACTTGTATGTGCAGGTTCCAATATGTAGCTATTGTCACCATGGAATACAAACCGTGAGTTCAGAAACCCACCGTATGGGATAAGGATATCATCGGGACAGTTAATAGGCGGTCTTACAATTACGTACCTACCGCCACGAACTGCAACCCAGTATCTGTTTTTGGAGAGGCTTCTTGCCGTATCTTCGTCGCTTGTTCTGTAAAAAACAAGGCAATCCGGAGCAATATCAGACACAACAACTTCAACGGTGTTGCTCTCTGTCTTCTCGAAGTACACCCAACGACCATGAGAGTCTCTTGCAATGATATCCAGGTCCTTCGTTACGCCTAAAGAAAACTTTGGCATATCTCTTGCAGGTACTAGAGTTGGGTTAACTTCAGGGTTTCTTACACGAGAGGATGCTCTCAACAACTCGCTAGCAATGTAAACCCAGTTGTAGTAGTACTCTTCTCGAGTACACCACACGAAGCTACTCGGCAAAATCCCATTCTGCTCTATATAATTCTGAACGTCAAGAATGACGTTTCCGATATTATGCCTAAGAGTGTGGGCATTGGAGTCGAGAAGCTCAACCCCTACAACTCCTTGTTCGTGTGGCATATTCGCTAATGAACGATGAAACTTAACGTCTTCAGAAAAACGACAATATATAGGCATAGCCTTCTCCTTTCTAATTAATCCTTAGTGAAACTCAGTTCTGAGATTGTGATATCTACGCTAACATTGGCGTATTCATTATTGTTGCTCATCCACGCGTCGTGAATAACCAATCCTTCGTAGATGTTATAGAATGGTGTAGCCATATCATCAGCATACGCCATGCACTTAACATCGAACGTGATAAACTTGTCACCAATCTCTGTGATAGCAGAATCAACGCCATAAATATTCCTTGCTTCAAGGTTATCCATGACGAAACTTTCCCAATCATTACGTGTATACCCTCTAACAGCTTCCTGAGACGGGTCAAGCGTAATTTGTGCAGTAAAACTGACACAGATACCATCGTCGTTAGGGTCTTTAACGACAGTGAGACTCTTTGTATCCTTTGTGTCTTTCCTGTCGGTGGTTTTGCTCTTGTTACTACTGCCTACGTGATAATACCCGCAGGTATCATAGTACCCACCGCCATAGTAATATGATTTCCAAAGAGACCTATCATACGAATATGACGTATTGGAATACTGTGCACCACTGACGGAGCTGGTGTAAAACTTTCCCATAGTGATTATTTCGTGGCCATTCATGATAGCCATTCTGTCTCCATCTATGGTAGCTTCAATCATCACATCTACGATTGGGTCGAATAAATCAACGTGCTTCTTCAAAAGATGAGCGAGTACCTCTTTACCGAACACCATCGTATCTGAGAATGGGGATTTCATTCCCTCCTTCGGTGTATAATCGGTGAGTACCCCGTTATGTGCGTAAGCTACAGGAACGATAAGTTCCGTACGCATCATTGTTTTAAAATCATCTGATACTGGGAAAGGATGACAACATGCACCACTTACCTTCCCAGAAGTGGCTATCCTGAAATGGATAACACGGTCCACATTCGTGGGCAAAGTTTTCAAGAACTTGAGCAAGGCTTTCTGTTTCATGAAGCCCTTTTTAATATGGACTTCATTCTTTTCTTGCCACATAACCCCAGCACCGTCTGGGTTGTTCTGAAAACATTTCTTCAGTTCACCGAAATTAAACGGCAAACCTTTCGGATATACAGCAATTATACACATTAAGTGCCTCCTTCTGCTACTTTAAGTAGCCAATAATACTACCCCTACTAAATAATGGGGCTATTAGTATGGGCAACAGAGTTACCCACACTTAATAGACTCACTATTTACCAATCATCATCACAATCACAATAGTCGTAGTCGTCAGATATACGTGTGTCAATAGGTGGCTTGTACATCTGGCTAGCGGCTACAGGATTCCCCAACTCAATGAGTTTATCGTGCATTGACTCGATACTCATATCATAGTGGTCTGTATCCGCTAAATCCCACAGGGCTTCAGCGAAATCCAGGATATTATACATATCCTGGGCGTCAAGAGTTGAGTTGAAGATTCTCAGCTCCCAAGTTCTATCAGAGCAGAAATTGACCGCTCTGTAACGGGTTTCATCAACTTGTACGGGGGAGTTATATTCCCACCCAAAAGATGTATAGTTGCCATCAGCAATCTCTCCCACGAAGCGGTCGAGATGATTGTACAACTCATACGGAGTCTGGCACCAATCATCCCACTGATTACGGGAACGACGTGCAAACCGTCTAATTGTATCCTCGTTTTCCGTAATAAACGTCAATGCGTTTACTGCGGCTTTAAAGGGGTGATTGAGGGACTTACGGTTGACGTGGACGTGAATCCCCGCCTTATCGTAGTCGTTAAAATCAGTCTGCTTGTACCCGTTTGCAAGCAGAGCACAGAAGAAGTCGGGCCAATTAAGGCCCTTGAGGAGTGACATCGTCATAGGGCTGGTCACAAATTCAAAATGGTCGCCCACTAGGGAGCAGTCGTCTTTAATTTCATAAAGGCCCTGCTCCCTATCAAACTTATCAAAGAGACAGAATACCGCATCTTCTGCGGTATCATAGTCGACATAGCCGTCGCCAGAAGCGTAATCACATGCCTCAATCTCAATGCCGAAATGGCGTCTCTGACGCCCATCGTCAAGCAGGGAGCAGTTTCTCCCTGTAATGATTCTCCCAAGTTTCTGGGAGAAGTTTGCAAACAGTAAGTTTTCAGTTGATGGCATAGTTATTACCTCCGTTATTCTGCCAAAACGTTTGCATGGGTATCGAACCCATTAGTTACGCTATCGTAAGTAGGCTGTACGCCCATCACTCTTGCCAACATATGCATGAAGGCAGGAATGGAGTATTTAGTACGGGACTTTCCGTCCCGTACAATGACACGATTGTATGCAACGGTAGCCGTTCTAGTACGAACGTTACCATTGGAATCGACGAAATAGCTATCTGCACAACCGTGCAGAATAGCTTTCACAAAACACTCTTTCGAGTATTTCATATAAATACCTCCTTCTTACTGGATAGCCGAGAGCATATTAGCAATAAGGCCTTTAATGGCTTCAGTGAGCTCTTCCACGGAAGCATCTTTCATCTCAGACGCCTTGTTAGCGTCGAGCTTCTTGATTGTTGCCAGAAGTTTCTTCTTAGTCGCATCATCTGCCGATTTCCACGCTTTCATAGGCATGGAGAGGTCGAAGCGATATACTTTGCCGTTGTACTCCATACCAGAGGTATGGACTACGTACGTTTCATACGCATCACCAGCAGAATGGCCACGGCCATCCTTGGCGTAATTACGGGTTTCTTTGGTCATTTCTGCGATAAGAAATACCTTGCCGTCTCTTTTTTCTACTCTTGCTTCTGCCATGATAATGGCTCCTTTCTGCCCTCTATGGGCAAACAATATGTTTTGGGGTAAGCTCCCCATGGAATAGGGCTGTTAGGCACAACCCTTTAGAAGCCTTATTTTCTCAGGCTCTTTTCGTAGAGCTTTCTCTTTTCTGTTAAGTAGATATTATCCACGGCTTGTACTTGATAGCACTCGTGGACAATATCGAAATGGAGTAATTTCAATTCCACCTCGAGGTATGCACAGGCATTGATTAATGCCACCAATGCCGAGGACATTCCTGTCACCACGCAAAACAGAGTATCACCAAAGCCGTAATACGGCTTAATTTTACTCACGATACTCTGTTTCATCCCGTACATGTCCATTGGATTGGACAGGCACTTTGGGAACAAACCACCCATATTGGCAATGGGATTCTCATGACGAGAATCACACAGTTGCCAAACAGGTGCTGAAACCTCCACGATATTTTCCATGGAGAACTTCTCTGCTTGTGTCAGAGAAGTAGTGACGATTCCTTCAACTGTCACAAAGAAACGATTGTCTGGGCAGCCGTTAATTGGGTAATTTTTGCTGAAAACGCCCATGATTTTCCCCTTTCTGTCTTATTTTACAAGGCCAACGATAAGATGGGAGACAACGAGCATAATCATGCCCATAATCATCCCGAAGAAAATGAGCATAGCATTATCGTTATGCTCCTGCATAGAAATCTTATTTTTCCTCATCGTGTTCACCTTCCTCACTTGTCACTAATTCCGACGAGGAGAATGTCATCTCTTGCGTCAATCCACAGGACACGCCTGTTAAGAAACGGCGTGACTTTTTTACCACTGAACGGGGTATAAACAACATCATCCCCAATGTACACCTTGATATTGGTGCACGAAACAGTGAAGATATCTTTCAGTGTCATGATGATTACCTCCTTCATAACAAAAACACTGAATTGGGATAAATGGTGGTAGGCTTTTATCAGAAAAACACCTACCAGAAAAACTGAATGCACTGCCAAGCATTGGTTTAGGTGCACACTCACTGTTATTCACTCACCCAGAATAACCAGGGTTTATTAGCGACTTATCCGTAGGAAAGTTTAGAGAGTATGCTCTACCCTCTCTGTTTGGGCGTTACTAATTGGCTCTGTTGACGTTTACCCGTCTTTCATGCATTAAGTGCGGGGCTATCTCAAGCTCTCATCCCGAACGCGGTATCAGCTAATTGTAAGAACCTTATCGGACACTTGCTACGCGGTATGAATTCGAGCATTTCTCAAGGCTTATACAGTTCGGGATATTCGGTTGTCTGCCGGTGGTTGACTGCCTGCCAACCTTTCGGCAAGTCACTTTGTGGGAACAAGTCGGAATTGTCAACTTCGGTGGATTGTCAACCTTCCAGTTTTCCCTATAGTTTCACGCACCTGCACTACGCACTAGTGAGGATAAACTACACGAAGAGATTGCTAGATATAAAGGCAAAAAGTGCATGTTTCTTCGTGGGAATCGAATTTAATTCGTGGTGAAAGGTGGCAAAAAGCCTAATGTAAAACGAAGAACAAGCAAGTTGTTCTAAACATTTTCCTAAACGGAAAACGGCGAAAGATTATTTATTAGCCCACTCTTTAAGTAATAATATATAGGGAGTAGTAGTAGTATAGAGTATGACTATACGAATAGCAAGTTACGTTTTTAATTAGTTAACCATATTCAATTATTTATTATATTATGATTATGTTGGTATTTCCCTCTTCGATTATCTAATTGCCGATTCAGAATCCAAAAAACCCTAAAAAAACCCTAAAAAACCCTAAAAAACCCTAAAAAAACTAACTCCCTATTCCATCCCCCTATATATTACCTTCCTCACCCTGCGTGTCCCGTGTACTACTACTACTCTATACTACTCCCCTATCCTAATACCTGGCCCTACGCGTGGCACGTCGCACGCGTGTAGTCAGGGGAAAAAGGAAGTAGAAGAATGGCTGAGCACAGAAGAAAAAATGTTCTTGTTTTTAGACACAAAAAAAGGGCATTTCTGCCCTTTCTCGTACTGGCTATTTCTTTGCCAGCAAGGCCATGATGGCGTCAAGTTGCTTGCGCATGGCGTCGATTTCCGCCTGGGCGGATTTCCGCCCACCAGTCTTTTTCACAACGTCGCCCGTTGCATTGACGACGGTGAAAACGTGGCTTGCACCACGCCCCGCATAGATAAACGGGGCAATGCCGTCGAATTTGACGGTATTCCCGCTTGCGGTGGGGAACTGTTTTGCCCCGTCCACGGGGATAACGACTACAGTAGTAGTCATATTCCCCGCTTTGGTGGGGAACCGCTCGTCCACCGCGATAACGACGGACGTTTTGTAGTACGTCACGCCGTCATTTTCGGCGATTTTTACCGGTTTGTCGGCAGTCACCTTGCCCAGTTCGGGCAATTTGGTGACGGCAATGGAACGTTCAACGTTCCCCATGAAGCTAGCAGATTTTTCCATAATGAACCTCTCTTTCTGTCCCCTATCCTTGCGGGGACTTAACAACACTAGCGACTTGCTAGTATTAGGTAAGGGGTTTTCTTCCCCCTTCCTGTATCACTTTGTATACTCAAGTCGGAAATGTTAACCTCTACTACATTTATCTCAAGGTCGCCTCCATACACCTCATCATCACGCTACCCCCTACCCCTCCCCATGGGGGTGGGGCTTCAGTCTAGCGACCCCTCAGTCACGTGTGGCGGCGTAGATGCAAGTCTCAAGAAAAATATATAAGTGTATCTACATACGCCGACCTTTCTCAAGAAAAATATATACCCCTATCTACATACGTTCTCAATTACCCAAAAAATATATAACAAATTTCTACATATTTCCTTTACCTTACTAAAGGAATCTCCATATCTTTATACGTTTATCTATTCTTATATTACTTAGGAGGTGTAAAATGTATACTTATAAACCTAATAGTGTATGTAGTAAAGAAATTTCCTTTGATATTATAGACGGTAAGCTCAAAAATATCTCTTTCATCGGCGGTTGTCAGGGGAATTTATCTGCCATCGCTGAACTTTTAGACGGAAAAGACGCAAAAACTACTGCAATTATGTTTCTGGGACACAAATGTGGGAGAAGAAACACAAGTTGCATGGACCAATTCGCCCGTTTTATCCTAGAAACGTTGAAGAAAGGGGTGTAAAACTACCATGAGTCAGCTGGAAGAGCTGCAAAAAGCGTATGAAGCGGCAAAAAGTAACCTAGTTGCGTTCAGAAGGCTATTCCTACCGCTAGATGATGACGTAAAATCTCCTTGGTATCACTATAAATGGAGTGATATTCTGTTAAATGGTGATTCAAACTACGCTGTAGAGGGGTTTAGACAGTCGGCAAAATCTTCTATCGTACTAAGAGCCTTTCCACTGTACTGTCTTGTGTTTCCAAGCAAGAAAAGACAGTATGTAGTCCTTATTAAAAGTACACAAAGGGGTGCCAACGCACGATTAAAAGAAATCGCAGACGAATATCTACACAACTCACTGTTGAATCTTAACTTGCGTAAGGTTAATCAGCAGAGCCAGGACGTATTTGAAGTTGAAGTGTACACTGGTGAAGAGGTTGACGGAGAAAAACAAACAATGACCATCCATATGGAAGCATATGGTAAAGGTTCTTCTGTCCGTGGTCTTAACTGGCACGACCTTAGACCTTCTATTGTAGTCATCGACGACCCGCAGGACCTGGAAGACTCTATGTCCGACACGGTGCAGGATAAAGACTGGGACTGGTTCCTTTCCGATATCTTCTCACTTGGTAAAGATTGCCGTATCTTTATGATTGGTAATAACCTTGGTGCGAAATGTATCATTGAACGTGTGGCGCTGCAGCCAGATGAACTAAACTTTACATTTATGCGTGTGCCTATTCTCAACGAAGCTGGAGAAAGTAACTGGCCAGAGATGTTTCCAGTGAACGATATCGCTAATGAACGTGATAACTTCACTAAACTTGGTAAGCTAGACATCTGGGAACGAGAGAAAATGTGTATCGCGCTGTCACCAGAGATGGCTATCTTCAAGAAGAAATACTTTCGTTACTTCGACTTGTCTAAATTTGATTGGCATGACTGTAATATCTATATTACGATGGACTTAGCTGTTAGTAAAAAGGAGACTGCCGATGATACTGTTATTCTGGTTACAGCTGTCAATTCTGCTAATCAGTGGTTCCTTATTGATTGTACTGCTGAACGCATGGACCCTTCTGAGTCTATCAATATTCTGTTTGATTATGTATCCAAGTATCACCCTGTATCGGTGGGTATCGAACAAGTGGCCTTTCAGGCGGCGATGAAGCATTTCGTAGAGAAGGAAATGCCAAGACGTAACATCTGGTTCTATATTGAAAACCTCGCTGCGAAAGAGAAGAAGGAACTTCGTATCCAGACGGCACTTCAGCCAAGATTCTCTCAGGGTTCTATCTGGTTCCCAGTCGGCATGGATTGGGTTACTAAACTGCAAGAAGAACTTCTTACATTCCCAAAAGGCTTGCACGACGATATTCCAGATGCCTTGGCATATGTAGACCAGATTGCAACTGCACCTTTGTCTGCATGGGAGAACGTAGCAGATGATGACATCGAGCTTGCAGGTGGTTTGTAATTCTTATATATCTAGGAGTCAACGAAAGGAGGTAATATAAATAGACCCTGAACAGATTACTGATATTAGTGACCTTAACGATAATATTGTTGAAATCGTTAAGTCGGATATCAGAGAAGCAGAAGATTACCAGAATGCCGTTATCATTCCTACCATGAAAGAGCGATACCAGATTTACTTTGCCGATAAAGAATATTATAAAAAGATGTTCCCAAAGCTCAGTAAAACATCTTCCGTAGTATCTACCGACGTAACGGATACTATCGAATGGGCATTGCCATCTCTCATGAAGGTATTCACCGGCGGCGATGATGTAGTCAGTATCTCTGGCGTAGATGCACAAGATGACCATAACGCAGAGATTATGCAAGACCTTATTTCTTTCCAGTTGCAGAGACAGAATCATTTCTTTCCGATTCTGTATAACTGGATGAAAGACGCACTTATCACTGGTCTTGGTGTTGTTAAATGTTACTGGGACAGGGAAGAGGGCTACGAGCCTGTGCAGTGTGTGCTCAACTTTCAGAGTTTACAGGCCTTAATCAACACTGGCGTGAAGATTGAATCCATTTCTGCCCCCGATAAGTATGGCGATTATACTGTTGTTTATGACTCCACATTCTATCTGAAGAATGCTCCAAAGATTGAGAACATTCTTATTTCCGATTTCTTATATTCGCCAGACGCAAAGACTCTTGACGAAGCAAACTTTGTTGCCCACAAGAAACGGGTTACTATGTCTTACCTCAGAAAAATGGAGCAACAGGGTGTGTATGCTAATGTCGAAGAGGTGAAGCCAGAACATTGGCACTCCAAGTATGGGCTCGATGAAGCTGATACTGAGATGGAAGAAGTGCTTGGCGACCAGTACTACGGCTTCCATTCCGCTGCAGATGAGGCCCGTGAAGAGGTAACTCTGTACGAATGCTATACGAAGATTGATATTAACGGTGATGGTATCCTTGAGGATATGATTATCACACTGTGTCAAGACCATATCCTTCGTTGCGAACCGAACTACATGGGTAGACATCCATTCTTCGCTATTTCCCCGACGCAGGACCCACACCGTATTTGGTCTAAGCGTTCTTATGCAGAACTCGTTGGCGAAATCCAGAATCTGAAGGTGGCACTGATTCGCCAGATTATCCACAACTTGGCACTGACGAACGACCCGAAGATGATTCTTGCACCAGATGCAATTAACGTAGACGACTTCAACAAAGGCCGTGCCGTCATTCGTAAGAAGCCTGGATATCAGATGGGTGACGTGGCAATGTCTATGCCAGTCAATCAGATTGCTCCTTACACATTTAACTTCCTTGAATGGACGGAAGGGCAGAAGGAACAGCGTACAGGTGTCACACGATATAACCAAGGTCTTGATGCTTCCAGCTTGAATAAAACAGCAAGCGGTATCAATGCCATCATGAACGCATCTAATCAGCGACTGGAACTTATTGCTCGTATGTTTGCTGAAACAGGTGTGTATGAATTATATCGTTTTCTTATATCTTTGAACCAAAAGTTTATCGACCAAAACACTGTTATTCGATTAACAGGGGAACCCATGGAAATTAAACCAGATGACCTGTCTGGCTCTTTCGATTTGGTCGTAAACGCAGGTCTCTCCATCCAGAGTAAAGAAGCTATGAATACCCAGCTTCAGACACTCATGACCGCTATCATGCAGGTAAACGCTGCTGGTGTTGCAGTTGCAACTCCACACAACATCTACAACATTATGAAGCGTTGGATGGAAAACATGGGTATTAAAAATACAGGTGACTATATTACTGACCCTGTTGTTGCGCAACAGCGTACTATGCTTGAAGCACAAATCATTCAGGCAACACTTCAGACTCTCCCCCCTGATGTTGTAGCTTACTACTTCCAGTATGGCTCGTTACCGATTCAGATTCTCTACTCACTTCCCCCTTATGTGCAGGTAGTATTCTTGAATCATACGTTACCAACAAACACAAATAACACTGGTCAGAGTACAGTGCCTATGCAGAATGCATCTGCACCACAAGGAGCAGGAGGAGCTGTCACTTCTACTGTGCGACAAGGTAGTGACGCCCTCTCTCCAGATAAACAAATTGGTCAGCAGCCAGCCGATAATAGGGTTCCCAATGGCGCACCTGCTGAACCGACTAATGGAGTAGGAGGTTACTAATGGCAATCAAGTATACGAGGCGAATTCCTCGAGAGGCGGATATCCAAAGATATGAAGCAGCTAAAGCTCTCGCAGACACCTATAATCAAGCAGCTGGCGTACAGCCAGATGAACAGGCAAATGCCCCCATGTCTGACTACGACAGGGAGCGTGAACGTATTCGCAATAGATTCATGGCGCCGACTAATGATGATAGTAGCGCTTGGGTGCGGTCTGCCAACCGTGGCCAGGCAGCTATCGACAACGGTCGCCGGCTGAAGCCGACACCAATGGCTGGCTCTAAAGACTTTGCGACCAGAGCTCTGCCTTCTGGCACACCCGATGCGCCGGTTAACTACGAAACAATCGGTGACACCATCAACCAGACTGGTGTTGAGGCAATGAGAAAAGCCGGTGGTTATACTAAAGAAGAACTCGCTAACCCTGGCAAGATCCCTATGAACTACGGTATGTATCAGTGGCTTGATAGCATTGGCGGTCTCGACCACGTACAAGCTATGTATGAAGCGTACGCAAGGGAAAAACGTCGTCAGCAGTTGGCATATGAAAACGCTATGCGACAGGACTATAATCCGTCTGCCGCTCAGAACTATGAAGCGCCTGCTGAACCTGGTGGCTCTGGTTCTTCCGAAGGTTTTGATATGACTGGTCCTTCCGTAGCAGACTACTATGCTATGGATAATGCTTATGCACAGCCTAGTGTCGCTGACTACTACCAGCTCGATGCTCAAACCTATAAGGACGCAAACCCGTACGCATATCATGATGCCCACGACCCGTTAATTCGTGCATACAATGCGCTGCGTGATTACAACCAGAGCCAAAGATAATTTTCTTATACAAATAGTGATACGGGTTTAGCCAAGTGGTGAAGGCGGCTGGTTTTGACCCAGCAATGCGCTAGTTCGATTCTAGCAACCCGTGCCAGTTAGTTTCGTCAAAACCGTGCAAAACCTCGTTATTTAACGAACAAATTTTGCATGGCTATTGACGTATATATATTTTATTGCACCAACCTTTACGGAGTGCAAAAGGAGGACTTTATGGAAGATATGCAGAACGGAATGCCAATGCCAGAACCAGCTCAGGAACCTGTTCCTGCAACACCTGCACCAGTGGATAATCCAGATGTGCAGACTGCACCGCAGGGTGATGATGCTGACGAACCTGCATTTGGCATTGACGAGAACGGTGACATCACTTTTGCTGACGCCTTCTTCGGTGAACCGACAGGCGACTACGATGATGAACCAGAACCCGCCCCAGAACCGCCGCAGAATGTACCACAGCCACAGCCGGAAATGCAGACTGTCCGTGTAGATGGACAGGACGTACAGGTTTCTATGGACGAAATGCGTAATGGCTATATGCGACAGGCTGACTACACTAGGAAAACACAGGAACTCGCAGCTCAGCGTCAGGCTCTCGAGCAGCAGCGACAGATGATGATGCAGCAGTTTGCGAACAACCCTCAGCCCCAGAATGTTCAGCCCCAGCAGCCGCAGATGTCCCCAGAAGAAGTACAGCAGCGTGCTATGGCTGACCAGAGAGCGTACCTCGACCAGGTTGATACGTATTGCAAAGACCGAGTTAAACAGCTCTTTGGTGAAGATTTTGACGAGTACAACAGTAAACATATGGCAGCATATGTCAATGAAGTTGGTAATGTCAAAGCAGCTACCCTACAGAGGGTCAATGAGATGAAGCAGCAGGAAGCTGAAAAGGCAGCTGCTTCTCAGAGAATCGCGTCGGTTACTGCTAAATATAGACAAGACCCCAACTTCGACACGATTAACCAGCTCGCTCTGAGTAGTCTCCAGAACCTCCCGTACAAAATGTATGTGGAAGTACAGGACGCTCTCAAGACTGGTAACGCGGAAGTGCTTGACAATTACATGCAGGCCGTATCGAATATGTATTATCATCGTGGCAACCAGCCACAGCAGGCTCCGCAGCCTATGCCTCGGCCTGTCCAGCCGCAGGTACGTCCACCGTATGTCGAACCGACAAATAACCGGGGTGCAATGCCACAGGCACAGAAAACTATGGACTACGCTGCGCTTGGTCAGATGACTAACGACCAACAGGCGGCATACGTATCTAGGTTTGCGAAAGAGCTTGGCGTATAAATTGAAAGAGAGGTAACAACTCAATGGCAGTAGGTATGCCAGCTACAGGTGCAGCAGCCCCGCATAATAAAGGTTCTGCCCTTCGCTCTTATAACGTCGTTGGTACCGTTAGAGATATGTCTGACTTCATTACCAACCTCGACCCAGATAAAACTAAACTCACTCAGATGTTCGGTAAAACTACCGTAGTATCCACTAAACATGAATGGCTGAGAGACTCTCTCCGTCCGGCAATGGTGAACAAGCATCCTGAAGTTATCAACTTCGATACCACTGAAACCGTTCCGAGACGTTGGATGTACAACACCGTTCAGCAGTTCATGCATGGCTACAACATCTCTGATATCACTCAGGCTATCAAAAAGTATGGCGTTCGTGATGAAGTAGCGTACCAGTTCGTTAAGGCTGGTAAGGAAATCGCAGGAGACCTTGAATACGCTATCGTCAACAACACCACTGCAACCCCGATGTCTGAAAACGTTGCTGGTACTTTCGGTGGTATCCCATACTTCCTCGAAGATGAACTGAAAGATGCAACCGTAGCTGCTGGTGTGTTCACCTTGAATGACCACGGCTTTGTAAACGGCGACGCCCTCATCGTTCGCGGTGGTACTGTATGTAAAGAAAACGTTGCCTACTACGTAGCAGTTAAGGACGCTAATACGTTCTACCTGTACGATAGCCCAGAAGGTGCTATGAACTCCGTCAAGTATGACGCGAATGGTCATGGTGTCTCCTCTGGTGAAGGTAAGGTTGAAGAAACTGAGATGACTTCCCTCACCTTCCAGAACTGCATTGATGCAGCAAAGGATGTCGCTAAGGGCAACCTTACGTTCGACCTCCTGAACGATGCAATGCAGCTGACTTGGCAGCGTGGTGGCGACCCGACCGTCGCTATTATGTCCGCACGTAACAAACGCGGATGCGCTGACTTCACTCAGGGCGCACTGCCGATTCGTCAGGCAGGTGACAAGAGTATTACCACCTCTCTCGAAATCATCGAGACTGACTTTGGTTCTCTTCGTCTGGAAGCCCACCGCATGTACTCTGACGATGTGGTTGACCTGCTTGACCCGCAGTATTGGAAACTTGGCTACCTTATTCCGTTCCATACTGAAGAACCGCCGAGAGTCGGTACTTACAAGGAAAAGGTAATCACTGGCGTAGCATCTATCGAATGCACCGCACCGAATGCTAACGCTCGTATTAAGAACCTGACTGGTAAGGTTAATCCGAAACCGGTTGTCGTGGAGACCATTACTCCAACCGTTGCGCCGTAACGGAGGTTCTCGTATAGAAGATTGGGGAGCCTATGGCTCCCCTTTTTTCTTATATCAAAAGGAGATAACATGAGTAATAACATTGTAAGACAAGACGTTGATGTCGATAAACATGGTAACTGGTCACTGACTAATACTTGGGACGCAACTGACATTATGCGTTCCTGCTACGAGGATAGAAAGAAAGACCCGTATCTCGGGAAGCATAAAGGTGGGCGAAGGCTTGGGCGTATCCCTTATGAATGCTGGAACGACCCGACGGAGCTCACACTCCAGTGCGCTAAAGAAGCTATGGCGTGTGGCGACCACGAGAGCTTCAATAAGTATATCAAACAGTGGCTGAAGGACAACCCAGAGTTTATGACAGTTGACCACATGTAAGGAGGAATTATGGAGTACATTCGTGCAAGAAGGTTGTCCAACGACATCCTGATGGGACTCAACGAATTGTATAATCGTAGTCACTCTGATGAAGAACTTGTGACAGCTATTAACCATGTACTAACATATGTGAATCTTGAACTTGTTCGGCTTGACTCTCCGTATGTTAAAAAAGAGACTACAGTTAAAGCGCGCAAGTATGGTGTAGAGTTACCAGACGATTATATCAACTTCTCTGGGTGGCTGTCTGATGAAGAGCTGTCGGAAGGTGAACGTAAGAAGATTAAGTGGCACATCCGTGGCACAAAGATTTACACCGACACCGACGACACTATGATTTATTTTAGACATGTCCCATTGATTCATCACTTGGATGAAATCATTGAACTTCCTTATTTCTTTTATCTTCTCTTGGTTAGATTATGTATTGGCTATATCAATGGCTCTATCTCCGACGATGATATCGCTAATGCCGTTGCCGCTGAAACCAACGGTCAAGCCAATGACTACGAAATCACAAGAGAACTTCCATTCTATTTGTAAAGGAGTGGTTGAATGACAGTAAACCAACTACTGATTAAGGTACGTCAGAAACTTAATGATATGTCTAAGTTGAAATACTCTGATGAAGAACTTATCTATTGCCTTAATAACGCCATTGATACGGTATCCCTTGAGCTTGCTGATAGCAAAACCCCAGAGTTCGTAAAGGAGTTCCAGCTCTCCGCTGGAGAAGAAGTGGAACGACCTGACGACTTTATCGAATTTATTGGTCAGTATCCAATCGCATTTACCGAAGAAGAGGATAAGGTAACGATGGAACTACTTGACCAAGAGTACCCGTGTCCCATGATTGTTCGATACTTTGCGTTGAGACCGAAGGTGCATCTGCTTACCGATAAGGTGCCATTCTATCGCGAATGGCAGCTCAATCGTCTTATCAAGAATACGGTATTGGAGGCAGACCCTATGCAGGGACAGACTGAACAGGGGGCTGGTAGCTAATGGCAACTACGGCTAAGATGACATATGACTATAATAATCATATGCTGACTAACGTAGCGATTACATGGGATGTTGGTGGAGATATCGTTTTATCGTCAGCTACATTCAATATGTACCGAAACAACACTGCTGGTAAGGTAGATGCTGTGCAGTCTGGTAATGAAGTATTCCTATTGAACAATGCCCCAGTTGATATTCTGGCAACATTTACCAAAGTCAACAATACCTATACGAGCTCTGCATTATCTTTAGTAGCCGATAGACTTAATGACGATTATACATATGTACTTAAATTCACGTACACTCCGCAAGGAGGTACTCAAACGTCTGATAGAATTATCGTGTACGTGCCAAAGCAGAAAGATGCAGTCCAGCCAGATACAGGCGACCCTGGACTTCCTACTGATACCGATAACCCAGAAACCACTTTTGACAGGATGACTGGGGAAGAGTTTATCATCCGTTACGCTATTCGACAGAGAGTGTCTGACGCTATCGAGACTGGGTATACTGACGACGAGCTCCTCGCATATATCAATGATGCTATCAATATGGCATGGGGGGTCATGATTCAGACGGACTACGATGAGATTGCTGGATATCTGACAATGAACGAGCGTAAGATTGAAATCCCAAAGGACTATTGGATGCCAACTGGTAAACCACCAGTGCAGAGATATAACCATATGTTATATTGCTATGGCGATTTACCGTACACATTTAGATATTGGACAAGACCGAAATTTCTCCGTACACTGCAGGATACCTTGCCACGGGGTACGGCTTGGTTCAACTCTGCTTTATTAAACCTAGTGGCACAAATGGTTGTGACACTAGCTATGCAGAACCACGGATTTGATATGGGAGCCGAAATGGATTTCACAACTAGCATTGCTAAGTTACTTCCGAAATGAGGTGAATAGATGGCTACAGATTTTAATACGCAAGCGGCTCGCCTAGTAGCCGCTATTCCAACAGACTCACAAGGCGATGGTCGTAAGTTCGCTGATGCTGTACGTAAGTCTTTGAACTACATCGCGACCTACGCTGGTACTGGCAGTGGTTCTGGTGGTGGAGGGGGTGGTGATGGTACTACTGTTACTACTATTAGCAACCAACTGTCTAACGTTAGAATTTCATATGCTAAATCTGGTGACTACTATAACTTAACTGTCACATGGGAAACTGGCACATTTAACGATTCTCGCGTATACAAGTATGCATTGCTAAATCTTCAGCAAGCTCCTCAAAAAGGTAATGCATCAGTGAATTGGAATCAAGTAGGGTCACGAATCTACCAGTCCGAAAACGATGCGTTAACTGCCACTATTCCGAATGTATTACCTGGTTATCGCTACAGAGTTGTAGCCATTGGTGTAACCAACGATGGTAAACGGTCGGACGAAAGTAAGGCACCTAGTGCTGTAACATTCATTCCAGTACAGGTAAGAGATACCACGCCACCTGCATCACTGACTACAACGGCCACATCGAAAGGACTGTTGATTGAGTGGACACAGCAGTCTAATGCATTTTATACGTATACTGAACTGCGTGATGGTGATAATAACTTCGGTACTGATGATGGATTGTTAACTAGGTCTCGTGGTCAGTCGTACACGTATGTTCCTAAAGAACGCAACGGCACAATCTACGCGGCCAACTTTGGTATCAGCGAGAAATACTCTACATCTCTTGATTCTACCTATTCGTTTCCACAGTTGACCACACCTGAAGCTCCTGACGTGACAGTTGATACCGACGACAACGGAGACCAGTATAAAATTACAGTTACATTCAAAGCACCTACATATGGCCTTGGGACTAATGTGTATATTAACAACGTAAAGTTTGCGGTGGATTACACGCAGCACTCGTTTACGTATTATACAACAAAGGAGCATGACGTAATCAGTCTAACATACTTTGATTGTATCGGTGAGTCTAATCATTCTACGTCTGTGCCGGTTGACGTGAGCAACCCTAGACATTCTGATTTGAACACATTCATTGATATTCATGGTAACAATATTACGGGTAGGAGTCTTACTACTAATACTATTGATGCCAGGAATATTGTTGGTAATACTATTTCTGTAGATTCATTGACCATTGACGATTCAATTAAAGCCGATGCAATCGAGGCAAATCGGATTAAAGCGGATACATTAAACGCAGAGAATGGCTCACTTCTTGATTTGACCGCTAATACGGTAAATGCTGTTGATGCTACATTTGGTACTGCCGATATTAGTACCTTGACGTACATGAATATGTCGCCTACTGATGGTGCTGATGGCGTGATTACTGCAAATCGCATTATTAGCAATGGGACAATTAGCACTACTGGAGAGATGAGCGCCAACAAAATTGTATTCACCGTGAACAATAGTACCACCGAAGACCCTAGTATCGGGAAAGAAGCGTGGCCGAACGGTGAAGAGGAAGATTATGGGCTCGTCTTACGTGGTAAATGCACTTACTTTAACGGTGTCGGCAAAGACAATAAGGCGTGGATTAACAACGAGAACGGGACTGCTCATTTTGACGGTGGTGTTACTATTGATGGTGGAGTTACTATCAAAGGCGACGTAAATGCAACTGGTACTGTGTACGGACAAGGCGGATTAGGCTCTCCGTATAATCGCAGTGGTTATACGCAATTTGCGGCTGACGTTAACAGTAATAGTTATAGCAGTGCTGGTAGAATTGGAGCTGACCCAGTATTCCTGGTTGCTCGTAGAAATGGCGGCGGCAATCAACCACTTTATTACATGAAGTTTACTCCAATGTTTTCTAATGGTAACTACGAACTAGCTGACATTATTAAAATATTATTAGCCAATTCTGTGCAGGCTACCCTAGTACAGAACGGTACGAGTTGGCAGTGTAACTGTAACTGTTGCGACAGTTGCGGCGATGACGGAGGCTCTTGAGGTGTATTATGTACAAGATTAGATACAACAATGTACCCAGTGACATATCGTGCGGCGGCGTAGTCATGCACAATAATAACCTGACCGTGAATCTATATTTCAAACAGCTGAACGATTATCACGATATTAGTGGAATGATAACTATACAAGATATTCAGCCATATCATTCTTACGCTATAGTTTTAGATGTGGGCGGAAAATCTAAAAACTTTAGACAGACATACTATTCAGACTTCAAGGTGCTCGACCTAAATAGGCTTGGTTCTTCTATTAAAATGGATTTTGGTGAGATTGCGTTACTGTATTCTCCTTTACAAGTAGCACAAGTGGATACTGGTGTTTGGTCTGGGGATACACACGACATGACAATTACAATGCTGCATGGCGCATACAATAGTCTGACGGTTCCAGATAACTTTATTATAGAGTCATACGACGGTACACAGGACTCAAAAACCAAGAATGTACGTACCGATTTGTGGGATGGATATAGTATTACCATTGACGGTGTTGAGCAGTATAGAGATAGACACAATAAAACATTTATTGATGGCGACAATCACGTAGATATTACAGACAAAGAATATATCAACGTGCACATTCAAAAATACCACGGGGAAGCTAAACAGAAACTGAATAGAGAATGCGACAACGAGGAAGTCTTTATAGATTGTTCTTGCGGAGTCGTAGATACTAAACGGGTGAGATTAGACCATGGTGAGGGTGACTTTAAGATATTCCATTTTGGATTTACTGGGGACGTAACGCTTAAACTAGGAAGGAAGTTCTACGATACATGGAACGATTACACGTTGATTTTTCAAAAGTCGAAGTAGTCAGTATATTCCTAGGAAATAGGTGTAACATGTCATGCCCATATTGTCACAGGGATGAGACTGGAACTTCACCTGTTGTATCTAGTAAATTAAAAAACATTCTGGCTAAAACAGGCAAAGTTAAAATATTCTTCTATGGCGGTGAGCCGACGCTATACATGGATGTAATTAAGGAAATAGTTGACATTAAACCAAATGCAGATTACTACATAACAACGAATGGAAAGTTATTCGACAGATACAAAGATTACTTCAATGCACATAACTTTTTTGTCGTATTTAGTTACGATGGTAAATATTCTGAACGAGAGTTCGACCCATTAACAAAGCCTATCGAAATTGGTAAGTTTGGCGTATCGTCTACATTAACACATAACCACTGTGACATTAAGCAGTGGGCGAAGGACATCAATGAGAAGGAGAATATTATCAAACGCCCCATCTATGCGTACCCTCATCACGTTCACACTTTAGTATACGATAACGAATGTTATGCCTTAGATGTGTTACAAATCATTCAACTAGCGAATGACGAGATTAAAGCGATTAAGCAAATGGTATCTGATTATGAAAAATTTAAGCTCGTAAATATCCGTTGGAAATCATTGCTCTCCTTACTTGTAAAACGCATCCACCATACAATTATAGATGGAGAGACACGCTGTGCAAACCATAAGAATATTAAACTAGACCTTGATGGGAATATGTATGAGTGTCTGTACAAAAGAGAACCATACGTCGGCCCACCGATAAAGTGTAAAGCGTGTAATCTGTTTAAGTATTGCGGCAGTGGTTGCTCAAAAGAATTATTTAGAGAGCGAGAATGTAAGTACAACCAACTATTATTAGGTTGGTTTGTAAAGTTTTATGAAGAGCACAAGGAGGCGTGCGATGAGATTGTTCGTTTTTCAGAATCAGACCACGTTAGAGTCAGATGTTGGTATAGTCAAAGTTGACAATGGTATATCAGTACACGTTGATATAGGAGAAACTGATAATTATTTCTGCACAGTAGACATTAAGCACATGCACGAAGGAGACAGTGCTATAGTCGTATACTCTCCAGTAGCTAATAAATTATTTACACTGTATAATTATCGTGAATTACTACAGGTGTTAGGGTTAGCACCTTCAGAGACATATGCAGCGATACATGCAGTTATTATTGCTCAAGTTGACATTGTAAATAAAGAACCATTCATCAAGATATTTTTATCTAGCAATCAATATAAACTACAGGGAGACTTGGATTCTTTTGATTGTGTATTTAAGCCAATATCAGATATGCACGCACTCGACTTGCAGTTTAGCTATGATACTAAAGTAACTTTCGAGATTGGTGATGACATGATTATTTTCTCCGTGTATTTAAATAAGAATGCATATGAAGGTCCATTGTATTTTAACTACGGAAATCAAAGTTGTAAACTCAATGACAATAGCGTCACTAATATAGTATACGATTATATACCGAATGAAGACGCGTTCATCGGACCAGAACATAGCAGACTAGAAGGGAGAAGAGTTCGCATACATGCAGAATGAAATGAATACATTATATGTAATGTTAGGCAATGAATGTAATTTACATTGCAGATATTGCGTGCAAAGAAACCTAATCGAACATCCAATAGCTAGACGTATTAGTCCTAAGTTCTGGAAGTTTTTCATGTCGATTAAAGATAATGTGCGTGTAGTTTTCTATGGCGGCGAACCACTGCTATATTTCCCAGCAATTAAAGAGATTGTAACACGGAGACCAAACTTATCTTATCATATGCCATCTAACTGTAAACTGCTTACCGATGATATGGTTGACTTCTTCAACAAGTACGATTTCCATATCTCTGTGTCATGGGATGGTGACACTAGTTATTATACTAGAGGATATGATGCGTTTGCGGAAAACGGAGACACAATTAGGAAGTTAAAGAACTTTGCAATAGCAAGTACTATTACAAAATATTCTCCATTAGGGAATGTATTTAAAAGTATACATAACGAATTTCCAGATGGCAAAAGATATAGTATTGTAAACTTAATAATGGACAATGGATTAGACGACAAGTCACTAATAGATATTAACACAACGCAGTTATCAAATGATGTTAAGGGCGTACTGAAAGCGTATGATGATGGAACTATAAACGAGAACGAAAAAGATTGGGTTAATCGTGAGTTACATTGGGCTAAGATACACGCTATATCCCCATATGAAGGAGCTAAATGCGGCAACGGCAGATTTGTTATTAATATAGACTTAGATGGTAATTTCTATAACTGCCACAACCTGAGTACTCCGTCTTCGTATTCCAAGGATTGGGACAAGTGTGTTGATAGACAACATAGCGAAAGATGTAGAAACTGTAAAGTATTTTACTTTTGTTTTGGTGGTTGTCCGATTACAACTGACAAAGATTTAAAAAGATACTGTGAAAATGCAAAAGCATTGTATGGTCCGATTGTTGATTGGTTTATACAGAAGGAGGTAACGAGTGCTAAGACATAACTGTGATAACACAACACCGCTAGTACCAGTAGTTGATATCGTTATTGCTCAGGGGGCAGACTTCGATATTCAGTTTGAACTCCTTGAGGGAGAAAAGGATACACCTATTGATATTAGTGATTACAAGTTTTACGCTAGTGTAAAAGCGTCAGCCGAGGATACCACGGTTATTGCAAAGATGCATCAGGTAGATGTAGACCCTAAAAATGGTATTGTTAATTTATCACTGAGTGCGGAAGAAACTGCTTCCATTGATACTGGTGGTAATTCTTATAAAGAATGGGAAGAGCTTTATTGGGATGTCAACATGTTTGACGGACATGACGTTAAACGAATCTGCAACGGTAAAGCATTTATTTCCCCAGGTATTTCTCAAGGAGGTAGCACGTGAATCATGTAACTGTATCCAGTTCTCCTGTCAAAGTAACGTTACGCTACGGGCAGAAAGGGGAACGTGGTATCGGTATCTCCAGTGTAGCACTAGATGACAAAGCTCACCTTATCATCACGTATGATGATGGTAAGACGCAGGACGCTGGTGCCGCACTTGGTGACGTTACTTCCATCAAGGATGGCATTGACTCTACTTATAAAAAGATTCAAGCCTCTGAAGCGAACGTAACGAAACTCGAAGCCTCCACAAAGACAAATGCGGAGAAGGCACAGCAAGCACTACAGGATACACAGAGTGCTAGTACGTCTGGTGTAAACACTATCAACACGCTGGTCTCTGAAAAGATGACGTACATGACCAGTACATTCAACTCTTTGCTGACACAGGCTAAAGCTAATATCGACCAGTGGGAACGTGACGCTGAAGATAAAATTCATAAGGTGCGTACCTACTCTCTTGAACAAATCAAGACTGCGCATGACGATGCAATGGTTGATATCGAACGCAGTGTCAATAAAGCTGAGGCATGGGCGGTATCTGAAACTACTCCAGATAAAGAGCCAGACTTTGAATCTCCTACTGGACTAACGCAATCCTCTCGCTCTTGGGCTTTGTACTCCAAGAAGAAAGTGCAGGAAGCCATTGATACTTTGAAGGGTATCAAGGATAACGAGACGGACGTGTCCAACATGAAGAACGACGTGGCAGAACTGCTGCGTAGGGCTCAGGCTTCCGAACAGAACACTCAGGACTACATGAAAGCCGCTAATGTCTCGCAGAAAGCTGCAAAAGAATCTGAAAAGACTGCAGAAGCATATATGGAAAACACCAAAGCTGACGCTAAACAAGTCAACACAGCTGTTACAACTGTAACCAGTATCGCTAAGGAAATCGCAGACAAGTTAAATAGTCTGCAGAATCCAGTGAAAGAATTAACTGGTGAGACTAAAGGTGCATTACACGTATTATACTTTGATAATACAGAAAAAGATATTACTCTGGCTGATATGGGTGCAGACACTTCTGCTCAGGTATCCGATAAAGTTGCTGAGTCTCTGTCCACTGCTAAACTGTATACAGACCAGAAGGTTGCTAGTCTGGTAGGCGGTGCTCCAGAAGCACTCGATACCCTGAAGGAACTGGCTGATGCTCTTGGCAACGATGCTAACGTAGCCGCTAATGTCACCAAAAAGATTGGCGAACTCTCCAGTAACCTTACTAGCGAGATTAACACCCGTAAGGCATCTGACGATGAGATTAGCGCTAACATCAAAACACAGGTAGATAGGCTGCAGGCTTCTGACACGGCGTTGTCTGATAGGCTGGATACTGAAATTCAGAATAGAGAGACTGGCGATATTGAAGGTTATACCCGTGCTACTGGTTACACGGATACAAAAGTAACCCAAAACAACGCCACTATTATAAAATATGTTGATAACATTACAAACAATGTTGCGACTGATGACGACATTGATTTATTATTTGCTACAAAGGTAGGAAGCTGATGGCCGATAAATATATTAAACTTGCTCAACTGTCTCACTTCCTTAATAAATCTAAGGAACTATTCGTACAAAAAGACGGTAACAAGGTTCTTTCTGACAATAACTATACCACTGCCGAGAAAATAAAATTGGCTGGTATTACCGCTGGCGCAAACTTGTACGTACTCCCGACTGCAGATTCTACCACGCTTGGCGGTGTTAAGAGTGGGGGTAACGTCGCGGTTAGTGAAGATGGCGTAATGTCTGTTGACCTGTCTTCATATCAGAGAACTGCAGATGCTGACAGCAAATATTACACAAAAGATTCTGCTACTATTGATTTAGCCACAAAAGTCGATAAGGTAGAGGGTAAGCAGCTGTCTACAGAGGATTATACCACAGAGGAAAAAACAAAACTTGCTGGGGTAGAGGCTGGCGCTAACAATTACAAATTGCCAGTAGCCTCCGCCACTGTATCTGGTGGTATTAAAGTTGGCGCTAACTTGCAGATGGTAGATGGTGTGCTTAATGCGGTACAAGGTAATGTTGACCTCACTCAGTTTGAGACTAAAGTCAATGCTGCCAACACTTATGTATCTAAGACTTCTTTGTCTACCACATTGGATGACTACGCTAAAAAGTCCGATATTTCTCAGGCAGTTCATTACAAAGGTACTGTTGCCGCATTTGCTTACTTGCCAACAGCCACAGAGAACAAGGTGGGAGATATGTATAACATTACTGCGGCAGGTGGCTCCGACTCTGATGGGGTTCCGATTAAAGCTGGCGATAACGTAGTATGGAACGGTTCTGGATGGGATAACTATGGTGGTACATTTGCGATTGACTCTGCAACAGATGAAGAAGTCGACGCACTTTTTAACACATAAGGAGGTTATATGAGTTGGATTTCTACAAATAATTTACGTAGATTTGCTGACAACTTGTTCCATGGTAAGTTATCTTTTAGCGGAAATGTAACACACAATGGAGCTGTTGAATTTAATGGTGGAGTAAAGGTCAATACAGTCGAGGCAGAGTTCACTGCTCCAGTTTCTTTCACTGGTACTGCTACGTATAAAAACAATGAAATTGCAACTAAAGCTGACATCACTGGTAGCAATATCACAGTAGATAGTGAACTGTCTGACACCAGCACTAATCCAGTGCAGAATAAAGTGATAAACGCTAAGATAAATAGCGTAATAAATAATCCACTAGCAGGGGACAAAGTTCTATGGGAATATCTGCATAGGTTTGGAGGAGACTTTAAACTTCCATCGACAAACCTTGAGATCGGTAAGCTGGGTGTCTTTTCCTCTTATTATATTACAGAAAAGACGTTTCCTCATCAGCCAACCCAATATGGGCAGCTTATTAACATTCCTGCTAGTACGACGTATGAATCGACACAGTTGTGGATAGACCAGCCCAGTGGCAAGATATATCATCGAGGTGGCAATGCAAGCATTTCAGTTAGTTCTACTCCGTTCAAACGATTCCTTGATACAGATGATATCTCAGCAGTTGGCGTAGTCGCGGGCGACGTTTCCAATCCGAATTCGTGGTGGGTGAAATTGGGCGGAACCATTCCGCTTATTATACAGGGTGGATATGCCAGTGTAAATAATGGGGGCTATGTAGGCTTCCCCATCTCGTTCAATTCAAACTGCGCCAGTCTTGCCATGCAGAATGATGGTAATTATTGCCAATACTATATCTGTAACGTGTCGAACACAGGCTTTAACTACGGTGGCAGTGCGTCCCATACGCACTGGATTTCCTTCCTTGCCTTTGGTCTGTAGACAGGGTGGAAATCGCAACAGAGGCAATCAGACATTTCCCATCGCCTTTTCTCAAGTTTTTGGAGTGTACGCCACCCGAAACAGCAATGGATGGGAACATTCCGTTATTGTCTCGTCAGTTTCAAATACAGGCTTTTATAGCGAAGCAAGGAACCGATCTAACGATAATCCTTCCGATTATTGGTGGTACTGGATAGCTTTTGGAAGAGGTTAATAGCCTACTGCAATATACAGTTTGTTTACATCATTCAAGGAGGGTAAAAATGAGTGAATCAATTTCTATCACGAACCCTGCTCTCGCGTATGTTTCCATTTACGAGGAGAGCGGGGAACGTGTCACATCCTACGTCACCGGTGTGCATGGGGAGACGGTAGAGGAACTGGAAGAGCTGGCAAATAACCAGTATCCAAACTTTACACATGTAGTGCAGGATGCTTTGACCTATAATAACGCCTTACGGCATGATCTGCTTTACAAGAATGGGGAGTACGTGCCGCGACCCGAACCAACAGAGGACGAGAAGCGCGAGGCAGCACTCGCATCTCTTGATGCGGAATACTCAACAAAAATCAGCGAGGTCGAATCAGAAATGGCAAAGGCGAAAGCTATCGAGGATGAAGGTTATTATTCGGATATGAAAGCCGAGAGGGAAGAGCTTGTCCGTGAGTACGCAGAGAAAAGAGGTGAGATTTGATGAAAAGATGCTTTTTATGTCATAAGAAGATGGACGAAAAAACGGGGCTTTGCACAAATCCTAAATGCGTGAGAAGCAAGCCGTTAGAACAGAAAAAGTTAGAGAACAAAGAAGCAAAGGAGGGTAAATAAATGGGTATTCCCAAATCATTACCGGACGTATATTACGTGTGACTCACACAATGATTTGTATTACGCGATTAACATGTTGTATAGCGACCTCTCTAACGTCTTAGGCAAAGACCCCGAAAAGTATATCGCAGTAGCTAAAGCCCTCTATTGGGATGACCCCGACATGCCAGAAGGTAAACTGTTCAAACAGTACGTAGCCACCACCTAATTCTTATATCAATAGAAGGTATAAGAAAGGAGTGGTAATATGTACTTTGATAGTTATGTTTATCCAAATGCTAAAGATAGAGAACTGCAGGCCGCTCAGTTTAATGTCGGGCAGTGCGCACAGACTGCCATGATTGTTAATCAGCTGAGACCATTTCCTCAGCCAGCGTATACGGTAGCTAACCCGTATGCAACTCCAACGGCTACGACATAACACACAATTTAGGGGGCGGTACGCCCCCTTTTTTATTTACATTAAAGGAGGTAATATGTATAAGGTAGACTGTGTAACAGCACAGAAAACAGAT
>ERZ1023814.16-NODE-16-length-64022-cov-20.269248_pt1 | contig 64022 bp, 56 predicted proteins | sample MGYA00380377_ERZ1023814 | MGnify/ENA primary metagenome ERZ1023814 (study PRJEB33179, sample SAMN07449063) | human gut metagenome | biome: Human-gut; feature: Human associated habitat; material: Faeces | host: Homo sapiens | place: India:Kasaragod | collected...
TGGTTCATGCAGCCGATGAAAGCAAGGTGGTAGTTCAAGGCTTGGATGGCTATATAGTAGCTGAGAAGAATGGACAACTGCTTGTTTGCTCTTTGAAAGAGGAGCAGAGAATTAAAGAGTTTGGAAAATAATTAATATCATGTCATGAAAGGAATCGTATTAGCAGGTGGTAGCGGAACCCGCTTGTACCCCATCACAAAGGGTATCAGCAAGCAGCTGATACCAATCTTCGACAAACCGATGATATATTACCCAATATCAGTATTGATGTTGGCAGGTATCCGTGAGATACTCATTATTTCAACACCATTTGATTTGCCTGGTTTCAAACGCCTATTAGGCGATGGAAGCCAATTAGGTGTGAAGTTTGAGTATGCAGAGCAGCCATCACCAGATGGCTTGGCCCAAGCTTTCATTATCGGAGAAAAATTCATTGGTAATGATTCCGCTTGCCTTGTATTAGGCGATAATATCTTCTATGGTGCAGGATTAAATCAGATGTTGCATCAAGCAGTAGTAGATGCTGAACAGAATAACAAGGCTACCGTTTTTGGCTATCGTGTTAGCGATCCAGAGCGATATGGAGTTGCAGAGTTTGATGAGCAAGGCAATTGCCTGAGTATCGAAGAGAAGCCTCAGCATCCAAAGAGCAATTATGCTGTAGTTGGCTTATACTTCTATCCTAATAAGGTGGTGGAAGTAGCTAAGCATATCAAACCATCCGCTCGTGGTGAGTTGGAAATCACAACCGTCAACCAGGAGTTCTTGAAGGATAAGCAGCTGAAGGTTCAGACCATGGCAAGAGGATTTGCCTGGCTCGATACCGGAACCCATGATTCCCTTTCAGAGGCATCTACCTTTATCGAAGTTTTGGAGAAGCGCCAGGGCTTGAAGGTGGCTTGTTTGGAAGGTATAGCATACCGCCAGGGATGGATTACCGCAGAACAGTTGAGAGAGAATGCAAAGCCTATGTTGAAGAATGACTATGGCAGGTATCTCCTTTCAATACTTGAAGAGAAAGAACAAACATTAAAAAAGAATTTAGAATATTAGAAACGATGAATATAATCAAAACAGAAATAGGAGGCGTACTCATTATAGAGCCACGCCTCTTCCGTGACGCTCGTGGCTACTTCTTTGAGAGCTTTAGCGAGCGAGAGTTTGAAGAAAAGGTTGCCCCAATCCTGGGACACAGTGTACACTTTTGCCAAGACAATGAGTCTATGAGCAGTTATGGCGTAATGAGAGGCTTGCACTTCCAGCGCCCACCTTATACCCAGAGCAAGTTGGTACGCTGCGTAAAAGGTAGAGTACTTGATGTAGCAGTGGATATTCGCAAAGGTTCACCAACCTACGGCAAACATGTGGCTGTAGAGTTGACAGAAGACAATCATGTCCAGTTCTTCATCCCTAAGGGCTTTGCCCATGGCTTCGCAGTTCTCTCAGAAACTGCCGTCTTCCAGTACAAGTGTGATAACTTCTATCATCCAGAGGCCGATGGTGGCATCAGCATCCTCGATGATACCCTCGGTATCGATTGGAAAATCCCAACAGAACATGCCAATCTCTCAGAGAAAGATACGAAGCATGCAATGCTGAAAGATTTTGATAGTCCATTCGACATCAATGTAGATTTATATTGATAATACGTTGTTCTTGTTTAGCATTGACTATGCTGTGATGGAGAAGTCTAAGGATATCTATACGTTGCCAGCCGAGTTTGGCTGGAGCGATTTAGGCAGCTGGGGCAGCCTCCTTACCTTGCTTCCACAAGATGAGAATGGCAATGCCAAAGTAGGCAAGGACATTCGCTTGTATGAATGCAAGAATTGCGTAGTTCATGCAGCCGATGAAAGCAAGGTGGTTGTTCAAGGCTTGGATGGCTATATCGTAGCCGAGAAGAATGGACAACTGCTGGTTTGTTCGTTGAAAGAGGAGCAGAAAATTAAGGAATTTGGAAAGTAAAACAGATATACTATGACAAAATGAAAAGTTCTAATGCTAAATAGTTGCTATCTTTGTGATGTGTTCCGCAGGATCAAGAAAACGGCGAAGAACAAATTGGTAGATTTACTAGCTCATAGATGGTAGCTGGCTAGTGTTACTGCTTGGGCATAAATTCAAATGATTTTTTCTTAAAAGATAATAAAAAAGCATTCATTTTATGGAACAACGTACCTAAAGAGACCGCTTACTTCTATAGGTGTGCAGGGTAGTTGACTATCTCGGTATTGATGTTTAAAAAAAATATTAAATTTTAAATATAATAATTACATGTCTTCTGACAATATTAATAATAAACGAATAGCAAAGAACACGGTTGCCTTATATATTAGAATGTTAGTTATAATGGCAATTAATTTTTATATGGCTCGTGTCGTCTTGGATGTTCTAGGTGTAACTGATTATGGTATATATAACTTAGTTGGTACCATTGTTGTAATCTTTTCTTTTCTAAAATCTTCCTTGAGTGAGGCTACTCAGCGCTTCTTGAATTATGAAATGGGAAAAAATAAAGGGGCTCATTTGCAAGAAGTTTTTAGTGCTTGTTTTAGTTGCTATTTGATTTTTTCAATTATAGTTTTAATATTAGGATGCATCTTTTGGATTTTTTTCAGCAGGAGTTTGAATATACCTTCTATTCGTTATAATGCAGCTTCATTTGCATTTTATGTGTCGCTTTTGTCGTTTGTTTTTAGTATTTTGCAAGTACCATATAATGCTTCGATAATAGCAACCGAGAAGATGGCGTTTTTTGCTAAAATTGGAATTTTAGAAGCATTCCTTAAGCTAATGCTCACTTTTGGAGTTTCATATTTCTTAATGGATAAATTGAAACTCTACTCTGTGTTGATGTGTTTTAATGCTTTCTTCATTTATGTTGTATATTATTTATATTGTAAAGACAAGATAACTTTTTGTTGCTTTACCATAAAAAATAAAATAAGAAATTTCCGCAGTATTCTTTCTTTTACAGGATGGAATATGATAGGAAGTTTGGCAGGAGTCCTTTCTGAGTCAGGTATAGGTTTGGTCTTTAACGCTTTTGGTGGAGTTGTGTTGAATACGGCATTAGGACTTTCTAATCAAATCAATAATGCACTTTCTGGTTTTGCAAGTGGATATCAAACAGCATTTAAACCTCAATTAGTTAAATCATATGCTGCGAATGAGATGGAAGGTTTTTATGTATTGTTATGCAGATCATCAAAGTTTTCGTATTTTTTGTTTTTTATGCTATCTATTCCTATAGTTTTCTATATGGATTATTTATTGTCTCTATGGTTGGTTTCCGTACCGACTTATGCTGTGGATTTCTGTAGAATAATTTTGTTAGGGACTTTGATAGATGCAACTTCTGGGGTTTTTTATTCAAGCATCGGAGCTACAGGGAAAATTAAAAACTATCAGTTGTCAATCTCTAGTGTCTTTTTTCTGCATTTTGTTTTGACAATTTTGTTCCTTTATATAGGTGTTCCTTTTGTTTGGGTTTTCTTTTCAAGGCTCTTTACACGTGGTTTTATTAATTTTATCATAGGCTTGCATTTTATCAAAAAGAATACGAACATGCCTATAATTTACTATATAACTAATTCTTTGATGCCAATAATTAGAGTATCATTATTGCCAATTTGTTTTATATCTGCATTTTGTTTGATTTTTAAGACAACATTAGTCACGATAGCTTTTGGTGTTGTGATTTTTGAAGCACTTTCTTTAATATCTATTCTTTACATGGGGGTGTCTAAATCTGAAAGAGATAAGATTTTAGCGATTGTGAAACGAAAAAGACTTTAAAAATGACGATTTTAGTTTGTTTAGTATTAAACTTTTTATTCTATCTGTTTGCTTCTATGAAATATGGGCGTAAAGGGAAAATGACACTGCCATATACCCTTTCGGTCTATTATACTTTTGTGGCATTCATGGGAATAGTTATTTGTACTACGGGTATTTATGAAGCGGTACTACCTATCAATTATAATAAGGAGATAGACTTTCTACCATATATTTATTGTTTCATTTGTATAATGGCTTTAATTTATCCATTAAAAAATGTTTCGTATAAAAATATTGAGCTTGATGAAATTCCATACAATAAATCAGTTACATTAATTTTAAATTTTTGGATAGTTATCACATCTATTTATATGATTCTTAATTTTTCTAATGCTTTAGTGGCATCACAGATGGGGTACGATTCTATGTATGAAGCTTCGGCTGTTGATGGAGATATTCAGAAAGTGTTATATGGTAATAATTTTCTGCTTATTAAGTTTGTCAATTTTAATGTGAACTTGATGCATTCTTTTGCGCCATTTGTTATGTGCTATGCTTTATATGGGTTAATTTCTAAAAAGGTGAAACAGAGCAGATGTTTCTTTCTGTTGGCATTGATTATGTTGAGTAAATTTTTTGCAGCTTTAGCTTTAGGCTCAAGGGGTAATATATTTATTGCCTTTTGGTCTTTTGCTTTCTATTTTATAATATTTTTCCCTTATTTAAGTTTGCGCTTAAAGAGAAAATTTAAGAAAATAGGTGTTGTATGTTTTTCTTTGATTGCTTTTTATTCAGTTCTTATAACGATTGCACGTTTTGCTCATTCCGAAGCGGAGACTCCTGTAACAGGGATTGCGAGATATTTTGGTGAATGCTTTCCGAATTTAGGCTTACAATTTTGGGATCAAGTAACAAGACATCCTTTTGGTACTAGGTTGTTTCCATATGTTTTCGGAATAGAATATAATGCAGAGTCAGTACAAGATGGCTATGCATTTTGGAAAACATTTACAGGTGTTCCTGTATTGATTTTTAAAACCATTTTTGGTGATTTATATATTGAATTTGGAGTTACTATAGCTTTAATTATTATCTTTGTAATTGCTTTAATTTTTTACTTATTTATTGGAAGAGGAAAAATCCATTTTTGGAAGATAGCTTTAACATATTGGTATTTTGATTTGATAATTCAAGGTGTATTTGGCTTCAACAAGGATGGATGGACAAATGTCATAGTACTAATTGCTATATTAATAGTTTCATTTATCGTAAAAGTTTATACACAAAAAAAATCATTATGAAAATTTTATTTATAGCCCCGCATTACTTGAATCTTTATAAACCGATTTATGAGGAATTATGTGCGCAAGGACATGATGTCACATGTATATTACAGGATGGTTTTGCGTCTGATCCTTATTTAAAAATAGGTTTCCCACTGTTTCGAATTATTAACCTGTTTAAGTGGAAATTGAAGAAGATTCCTTTTAAATATTGGTTTAATGAGTGTAAAAAGAAAGAGTTGCGGCAAAAGTTTGATTTACTTTTTGTAATACAAGGAACTACATTTGATTCTTACTTGTTGGATTTTTTAAGAAAGAATAATCCTTCTATAAAATCTTCTCTGTATATTTGGGATAGTAACCGATGGTATGATTTTTTTCGTAATGCAAAATATTTTGATAAAGTTTTTTCATTTGATTTAAATGATGTTAGACATTCGCAATTGTCAAATGTCTCTTTTTTGCCATTTTATTGGACAGCAGATTTGGCAGATAATAGTTTGCCTATTAAGTATGCAGTTTCATCTATTGGCACAAATCATCATGGCCGTTTGGCAATATATAAGCAGGTATATTATCAATTGCAAAATTCAGGTATATCTAATTATATAAAATTAGTAGTTTCGTGTTCTCCTAAAAATCTACGCACAAAGATTAGATTATTTAAGAAAATCCTAATGTGTAATATGAAAGCAGCAGAAGAGATAAAAGTAAGTTCTGGTGATGTTTTTTATCCTTTTGTTACGACTCATAAGTTTTCAACTGTTGAATATAATGAGATAATACTTCAGTCTAAAGCTGTATTGGATACTGATAATCCAGACCAATTTGGTACTACTCCAAGATTGATTTGGGCTTTAGCTGCTAATAAGCATATTTATACAACTAATACTTTTGTTGTAAACTTTCCTTTTTACAATTCTGATTATGTTCATATAATAGATCGAAAGAAACCTATTTTAGATTTATCTTTGCTTGATAAGAACACCTCTGTTTCACCTCGTGATAGTATATTGAATTTAAGAATTGATAATTGGGTTAAAAATTTTATTGAGTAATGGATATTGTTATTTGTGTAGCTTATAAAAATTGCTTTTTCTTGAAGAAAAACGTTCCGTTTATTAATAAAAACCTTAATCCTGAGCATATTTATGTAATAACAAAGTTATCGAACTTTTCTTTGCTAGAGGGAATTGCAGATAATCTAAAGTTATTAGACGAAAATGCGCTGATAGATGGTTTAAGTTATGCGGCTGTTAGAAAAGTTTTGAAATCGCATTTAGGAATCAATCTTGTTGGCTGGTACTTCCAGCAATTTCTCAAAATGGGCTTTGCTCTTACGCCTTTTGCAAAGGAGGAGTATCTTGTTTGGGATGCAGATACAATTCCTCTTAATCATTTGAATTTTAAAGATGTGGGGGGGGCAAAAATATCTCTTTATGCCCAAGACCGAGCATCATGCACCATACTTTAGTACAATAGATAAATTGTTTGATGCTCCAAAGAAGGCTGACTACTCCTTTATATCTGAGCATATGATTTTCAATGTAAAGATAATGCGTGAACTAATTGCTAAGATTGGACAGGCGGAAATATCAGGATGTCCTAGAGGGGCTTTGTGGTTCGAGAAGTGTATTTATGCTATACAGCCTGGAGTTTTACAAGGATTTAGTGAGTTTGAGACATACGGAACATATTGCCTGAATTATTATCCAGATATCTTCAGACTTCGTAAGTTTAGAACTTTCAGAAGAGGAGGTCTGATCTTTGGCATGATGGCATCTACGAAAGAAATTGACTCTTTGAAGGATGATTTGGATACATGCTCATTCGAATTGTATGATTATCCTGTATCTCTTCATAGAAGATGGTTGCAGAAGGCTTTTTATTGGTATTGTAGAATCAAAAATAAATTGAGAACAAAATAATAATCATGCAAAAGAAATATTATCCATATTTAGACTTACTCAAGTTCGTTTGTTGCATAGGCATTGTGGGCATCCATACATGGCCGTTATTTTATGCAGTAGAGCCATTAAAAGATTGGTATGAAAAATTGTGTCCAGTGTTTGTTTCCATCTTTTTTGTTGTTTCTTCCATGCTGTTTTGGCAAAAGATAGAATTCAACAATAATGATTGGAGCAAGTTGGGGCATTTCTGCAAGCGACTTCTGATATTGTTAGTTTGTTGGTCAGTATTACTCATGCCTCATTGGCTTTCTCAATTCATAAGACACAATCCTAATGATTGGTATCTGTGGATAGTTCCGAAAATATTAACCACCGGAACAGCGCAGGGCTCTTGGTTTATTATGGCTTTGATATATGGCACTATTATCTGCTACTTGCTTAACAGATACTTAAACAAGCATTTTGTATTCGCCCTATGTGCATTCATCTGGCTCTATTTCAGTTTGGTCAAAGGTGGATATATTGATGATTGCTTGGGAATTTATCTGCACGGTGAGGGTGATGGCTTCCATTTGGATTCATTTTATTTGCCAACTCGCTCCATATTTTGGATAGAGGCAGCCTATTATTTGTTGCCTAAGTTGAAGAGAGTGAGTGTACCTACTGTGGCTTTAGCTGCAATTTCGGGGGGGGGCAATTTTAGCAGAACTATTTGTAAGAGATTATGTGTTTGTTCTTAATGCGGTAATTGCGATATGTGTTCCTACGATATGTGCCAAGATTGCAACAGATTCCAAGAATTCTAACTATGTCTTTTTACGTAAGATGAGCATCATGATATACTTTATTCACTTTGTGCCAGTAACAGTATTTCATGTTCTTGCTGATAAGCATATTATCCCTTACGAATATGGGGCGATAGAGTTTTTGGTAGTATTTGCTTTGGCATCGGTATGCGCAGGAGTGATAGTGTGGGCAAGCAATAAATATAAAATTTTGAAATATCTTTATTAAGTGTTTCATAATTTATTGTGTAAGGCTTATTTTGTAAAGAGTGATATAGTAATTTTATCAATATAGAATATGTATATATCTGAATTAAAATTGTGGAACTTTAGAAAGTATGGTGGTGATGACTTTGATTTGGCAAAGCCGCATCTTGTTGTTCCTTTCAAAAAAGGTATGAATGTGTTAATTGGGGAGAATGATTCAGGTAAAACAGCAATTATCGATGCTATTAAGTATGTGTTAAAGACAAATGCTTATGAATCTATTCGTATTCAGCAAGATGACTTCTATAATGATAAAGAACGATTAAGAATTGAAATACTCATAGATGGGATGACAGTAGATGAAGCAAGTTGTTTTACTAATATAACAATACCGCCACAGGGTGGTCTCGATGGATTAGCATCTATGAAACTTATTCTTGATGTTACTCGTAAAGATGGTCATATATTGCCTTACGAAGTAAAAGGAGGCAATGCTGCTGATGGGCATTCTTTAGAACCTCTGATGAAAGAGAACCTTCGGGTTACTTATCTGAAACCTTTGAGAGATGCAGAGAATGAGTTGACTGCAAAGAAAAATTCCAGATTGTCTCAAATTCTTCAATCTCATGAGTTGTTGAAGCAGCCATCAGATGGTAGCGAGCATGAATTGATTGCTATTATTAAAAAGGCCAATGAGGAGATTGAAAATTGGTTTGATGATGATACAGGCGGAGATGCATCACATAAGAAACAGATAAAGGGTGTGATTGATGATTTCTTGAAAATGTTCATATCAGAAGATGCTGAGTCTCAATTTTTATTGTCAGATCCTACAATCAAGAATATTTTGGAGCGTTTGGCAATTGGTGTAGTTGATAGCAAGAATTTGGGATTAGGTACTCTCAATCGTCTCTTTATGGCAACTGAGTTGTTACACCTTCGCAAAAAAGGAAACAACCTTAAGGTTTGCCTCATAGAAGAATTGGAAGCTCATATTCATCCACAAGCGCAGATGAAAGTTATTACAGCTTTACAAGATGAAAAAAATGTGCAGTTCATATTGACTACCCATAGTCCAAATATTACATCTAAGGTAAGGTTAGGTGCAGATGAAGATGTAAACAACATCATTATCTGTAATGGGAAAAATGTATTTCCTATGGGTAAGGATTATACCCTACTTAACAAAAAAGATTATAAATATTTAGATACTTTTCTAGATGTAACAAAATCTAATCTTTTCTTTGCGAAGGGGGTTATCTTGGTTGAAGGTTGGGCAGAAGAAATTCTATTACCGGTAATAGCTGAAAAAATGGGGATAGATTTGACTCAAAAGGAAATTTCTGTCGTGAATGTAGGTTCTACTGCATATTTACATTTTGCTCGTATTTTCATGAGACGAAATGAGCCTAACATGGATGTGAAATGCGCCATAGTTACTGACTTAGATGTCAAACCGGATGATCCTAATAAAAGTCAGAAAGAAGAAACGAAAAGATCAAATATAAATCAGTCTTTGGGTGATTTACCTGATAATGTAAGCCTCTATTTGGCTAAGGAATGGACATTGGAATGGTGCTTATTTAAGTCTCCTGTTCTATCCGAACTATTCAAAGATTCTGTCGCTGCTGTTCATTGCAGAACGAATGAATTTAAAAAAGAAGGAAATCCTGCACAGTATAAGCCGGAGTTTGAGACCAAGCTTAAAGGAATGTTGGCTAAAACTAATAGCAAGCTTGATAAGACTGCTGTTGCACTAAATTTGACTGAGAGAATAAAAACTCAATCTTTGGATTTTACTCAGAATGATGATTATATCAAGTATTTACTTGATGCTATTCGTTTTGTTACTCATTGATTATGGAAATTTCAGATGTAGACATAGAGGGTGCGGAGAGGAATCTTTTGCCTCAAGGTATGGCTTTCGACGATGAACGTCGACAGTTTATAAAGCATCTTGAAAGTTGCGATTTGCTGGCTGTTCCAGGAAGTGGCAAAACGACTGCTCTTCAGGCAAAGTTGTTCTGTATATCTCGCCATCTTCCTCTTGATGGTAACCAAGGTGTACTTGTATTGTCTCATACCAATAATGCTGTAAATGAGATTAAAAAGAAGCTACATACAGATTGTTTTCAATTGTTCGAGGCTCCTCATTTTATAGGTACAGTGCAGGATTTTGTAGATAAGTTTCTAGCGATTCCTTTTTATGAGTTGTTTTACAAGAACAAAGTACATGCAGTTGATGATGCAGTTTATGAGCAAGAGGTGGTTGGTTATTTATCAAGACACTGGAAAAATTCTGCTGTTAATGCTATAAAATTTAAAAAATTCAATTTCGCAGCTGTTAGATTGCATAAAAATGAACAAGGTGCTTATGAATTCACTCTGGGAATGGAAGAATCAGTAACATATCCTCATATAAAGAAATGGGAAAAAGAGGGGACTATCATCCAAAAGCATAGAGAAATAGAAACTTTCATCAAAGAAATGAAGAATTATATTCTTCAACGAGGTGTTGTAACTTATGATGATTGTTATATCATGGCAGAATCTTATGTGCGTAAGTACCCTTTTGTTATAGAATCTTTGAGAAAGCGATTTAGATATATCTTTATTGATGAAACTCAGGATTTGAAGAAATACCAATTAGATTTGATAGACGCAATATTTGATTCTGATGATTGTTGTTTGCAGCGAATAGGTGACAAGAACCAAACTATTTTTAAGCGTCCAGACAGAGATATCCAAGAGCAATGGAATGTCAGGAATCTTAAAACGCTTTTAAATTCATTTCGTCTGACAGATACAATAGCGCATGTTGTGGATCCGTTTACAGTGGATAGGTTTCCTGATGAAAATGGAAATTCTAAATTTGTAGTTAAAGGTAAGCGAACTTTAGAAATGGGAGACATTCCGCCATATTTAATCATTTTTGATGAAGCGAGTAAAGAAAAACTGTTGCCATGTTTTAATCGGTTGATTGAGGAATATGGTCTCCGATCTTTTCAAGAAGGAACTAAATATGGTTTTCATATTGTAGGATGGAATCTGAAGCCTAATGAAAGTACAACAAACTCAAAGTTGCACTTGTGTGATATATTCCCGAATTGTAACAAACTGTCTAATAAAGGATTAAACTCATATGCAACGCTAAGTGAATTCCTAGTTTGGGGATGTAGGGAAGGAAGCATGTCAGACTGTAAATCAGTTATTTGTAAAATCTTGGTTTATGTTTTACGTATATTAGGTAAAACAGATAAAGAAAAAAGATATTATACACAAACAACTCTTTATAAGTTTGTAGATGAACAAGGAGAATCAATATTTGTAGATTATTTGAAATTTGTTTATCAAGCTTCTGTTTTGCTTTTTCATAAGAAATATGCAGATTGCTACCTCTTTATAGCGCAATATATAGATAATGTTTTTTCAACTTTGTTTGAGATTTCTAAAGACAATATATTTCTTGCAGACTTTTATGGGAGTGGTTTTAATTCTGATTTGACTCAAATAGAGCAAAGTAGTGCTTTCCCTGACATAAAGATAGAATCTGTACATTCAGTTAAGGGGCAAACTCATTGTGCAACTATGTATGTTGAGACTTCTTACAAGAAATATGAGTCAGAACACCTCTTTAAAATTAAAAAGAGGGCTACTAAAAGAAAAGATGCTGAATATTATCCTAATCCTTTGTTCCAGGAAAAAGTGGATGATGCTCAAGTTACAACAAAATCAGCAATGCATATGATGTATGTTGGTTTTTCTAGACCAACACACCTTTTGTGTTATGCTGTGGTTAAAGACATTTGGAATGATGAGCGAATCCGGAGAATGGAGGCTTTAGGTTGGAAAGTAATTAAATTAAGTATTTAAATAAGAATATGGTTTCAATAATTATAGCCACTTACAATTCTGGGAAGACTTTGAGACGTGCGCTGGATAGCGTGCTCAATCAGAGTTACCAGGATTGGGAGTGCATTGTTGTGGATGGTGCGTCAAAAGATAACACCATCGGAATAGTGAAGGAATACGTGAGCAAGGATGCTCGTTTCCGTTATATTTCAGAGCCCGACCACGGCATTTATGATGCCTTTAACATGGGATGGAAAATGGCGAAAGGTCAATGGGTGATGTATCTGGGTAGTGATGATGAATATACTAAGGATGGCATCAAAGTATTGATGGAAAATAGCGATGGGGCTGATGTGGTATATGGAGCTGTTTATTTAAGCTATCCTAATGGAAAACAAAAGTTCCAACAAAGTTATGAATCAAAATGTTTGTTTAAAGGTCGATTTATGCCTTGTTGTCATCAATCCTTAATGATGAAGAGACATATAATTGAAAACTTGGGCGGTTTCGATGAAAGTTATAAAATCTTAGCTGATAAAGAATTGGTAATAAGAACTTTTGTTTCTCATTATCATTTTGCACGTATAAATGAGGCTGTATCTATTTTTAGTATAGGTGGCATAAGTCAGGATAACTACAATTGTGATTTAGAAAACTATAAGATGTATTCTAAGTATGAAAATAAAGTTCTATTGGTACCTTATTTGCTTGGTAAGTTGATAAGAAGAACTTTGATTATACTCAAACATAAATTATTTATGTCATGAAGACTGTTATAACATACGGAACTTATGATCTTCTTCATCAAGGTCATATTAATCTTCTTCGTCGAGCGAAGGAATTAGGTGACTACCTTATTGTAGGTGTTACCAATGACAGCTTTGACAGAGATAGGGGTAAATTGAATGTCCGCAACAATGTTCTGGAACGAGTAGAGGCTGTAAAGGCTACAGGCTATGCTGACAAAATCATTATAGAGGATTATGTCGGTCAGAAAATTGATGATATTCAGAAATATAATGTTGATATCTTTGCCATAGGTTCTGATTGGGAAGGAAAATTCGATTATCTAAATGAATTTTGTCAAGTGGTTTATCTTCCTCGTACGCAGGGCATCTCTTCTACTATGCTTCGTGCAGAGAGCCAAGATGAAGTGAAGGTGGGCATCATCGGATGTGGCAGAGTTGCTAATCGTTTTCCTTCTGAGGCAAGTGTGGTGAGTGGCGTAAATGTATGTGCATCATACGATATTGATGAAGCAAAGAGCATGGCATACGCTGCCAATTATGCAGGTGTAAAAGTTTGCAAAAGTCTTGATGAATTATATCATGAGGTGGATGCTGTTTATATTGCCACTCCACATCTTAGCCATTATGAGAATATCAAGCATGCAATCCTTGCCAAGAAACATGTACTTTGCGAGACTCCTATGGTGCTGAAGAAAGCACAGGCGCAAGAACTCTATCAGCTGGCAGAGGATAATGGTGTTATTTTAATGGAAGCCAACAAGACAGCACATTGTCCAGCCTTTAATCACTTGATGGTGATTATTAAATCTGGATTGATAGGAGAGGTTGTTGATATAGAGGCATCGTTGTCTCAGCTTCTTGACAAGAATGGTAGAGAGTTTGATCCTGCTCAGGCTGGTGGCTCCATGTATGAAGAGGGAAGCTATCCTCTTTTGCCTATCATTAAGTTGATGGGTATCAATTATGAAAATCTTAATCTGTATTCTCGTATGGATAAGGGCATAGACATCTATACACGTGGAGTTTTCCATTATCCTAAAGCTACTTGTTCTTTTAAGGTAGGATTGGGTGTAAAAACAGAAGGATGCTTGGTGATTTCAGGAACCAAGGGATATGCTTATGTGCCAGCACCATGGTGGAAGACGGATTATTTTGAGTTGCGCTATGAAAACCAAAACGATAATAAAAAGTATTTCTATAAATGGGATGGTTTTGGTTTGCGTTATGAGATACAGGAATTCATCAGTTGTATAGTAAACAAACGTTTCTCTTCTGCCCGTTTGCGTAGAAAAGAAAGTATTTGCATGGCACAAGTGATGGAACAATTTATGAACAAAGAAAACTTTTTTGAGATATAACTTAATAGATAACGTTATGAATGATAAATCTACATATTGCGTCACAAATGGTTTTGATGCGAAATTTAAGCCATTGAAGTCATATAAGCATATTGTATTTTGTTTTCCCCATGCTAACTCTTTGGGTATAGTAAGAGCTATTGCAAAAGGAGGATTGAATCCGATTGTAGTCTGTATAGGTAAAATTAATGAAGATAGTGGATTTTTTCATAGTAAATATGTAAAAGAGTGTTGTTGTTTTGCAACACCAAGTGAAGGGTTGGATTTTATTATAAGAAATTTTAGTGATGAAAACCATAAAAATTTCTTGTATTTAATGGCAGACTTTGGTATACGTATTTGTGATGAGCGGTATGACGAGTTAAAAAACAGCTTTTTCTTTTTCAATTCAGGGAAGGCTAATTATTTAAGTCCTTATTTGAATAAAGATAAATTATGTGATTTGGCTGTATCATGTGGCTTGCCAGTACCTAATTTTGAAATTGTAAAAAGAGGTTGCTTGCCAAAGAAATTAACTTATCCTATCTTTATCAAGACGAACAATTCATTTGCAAACTGGAAATCAGATGCTGGTATTGCTCATAATGAACAAGAATTAGTTAAACTTTGTGATAGCTTTGCCTCGGATGAATGGATGATGGAGGATTTCATAGACAAGAAATTCGAAGATTCTTGGCAGGGAATTTCTGTAAATGGTGGTCAGCAAGTTTATATGCCATATCGAAAAAGATATGTCCGCTTGCGCAAGAATGATTATGGTACTTATATGTATTATAAAGCATGTCAACCGCCAAAGGAAATCGCTGCTGGTATTCAACAAATGTTGCGTTCGATGAATTTTTCTGGTTGCTTTGAGGTAGAGTTCTTGTTAGACAAAAACGATCAACTACATTTCTTGGAAATTAATCCTCGATTTTCTGCTTCTAACCAAGGTATGTTTGCTGGTGGTGTCAATATGCCATTGGAGTGGGCTTTGTCTGTTCTAAAAGGCAATGTTGATGAAGCAAGCATAATGCTTCGCGAGAGTCCATATTATGTAATGAATGAGTTTATGGATTTTTCAAAGCATGTTCTTTCTGGCAATATCTCAATAATTAAGTGGATTAAAGACTTGAAGAATTCTTTATGTTTATACTATTACCAAAAGGGTGATACATCTCCTTTTTATAGTGAACTTAAAATCAGAATTCAAAGAAAAATAAAGAAAATATTTAAAAAACAATGATAAACTTTACAGTAGGTCCCGTACAGTCAAGTGAGGCTGTACGAGCTATAGGCGCTGAGCAAGTGCCTTATTTCAGAACATCGGAGTTTTCTGATGTTATGTTTGAGAACGAACGACTCATCAAGAAGTTTGCAAAGGCTTCAGATGATTCCAAAGTTGTATTCCTCACGGCTTCAGGTTCGGGAGCGATGGAGACCGCCATCATGAATTCATTGACACCCAATGATAAGGCTTTGGTGGTGAATGGTGGAAGTTTCGGCCATCGTTTTGTGGAGTTGTTGGAACTTCATCACATTCCATATACGGAAATCAAATTGGAGCATGGCAAGGCTTTGAAGCCTGAGCATCTTGCTCCTTATGAAGGTCAGGGCTATACTGCATTCCTTGTAAACAAGCATGAAACATCAACAGGCGTACACTATGACATCAACTTGATTAGTGATTTCTGCAAGCGCAACCATCTTTTCTTGATTGTGGATAGTATTAGCACATTCTTGGCAGATCCATTCAATATGGAGGAGCTGGGTGCAGATATTATGTTGACTGGTAGCCAAAAAGCATTGGCTTGTCCTCCTGGTATCTCAATCATGGTGCTTTCTCCTAAGGCTATCCAGCGTGTAAACAACACAAAGTGTGTTTGTCAGTACTTTGACTTACAGATTGCCCTGAAAAACATGGAGCGTGGACAGACTCCTTGGACACCAGCAGTAGGTATTCTTCGCCAAATCAATGCACGATTGAAGGAGATAGATGCGAATGGTGGTGTTGAGGCAGAAATCAAACGTATTGCTGGATTGGCAAGTTATTTCCGTGAGCACATCAAAGGCTTGCCATTCGAGATTGTTTCAGAGTCTTTATCTAATGCTGTAACTCCGTTGCATCCAACAACAGCTTCTGCATACGATATTTTCTTGAAAATCAAGGATGAGTATGGAATTTGGATTTGTCCAAATGGAGGAGATATGAAGGATACAATCTTCCGTGTAGGACATATTGGTGCATTGACCACTGAAGATTATGACAAGCTGATAGCGGCTTTCTGGGATTTGAAGAAAAAAAATATTATTTAATCTATGATTGATATTCAATTACAAAAGAGCCTTCGAGAGGAATTTAATCCCGAAGGTTCTGAACTAAGAAAATTACAGCTCGGTGCGCTATCTATTTTGTTGGATATAGATAAGTTTTGCCGTAAGCATCAAATTCAATACTGGATAGCTAGTGGTACTTTGCTTGGTGCTGTTAGACATGGAGGCTTTATTCCTTGGGATGATGATTTAGACATCGAAATGACAGAGAATGAGTTTAAAAAGTTTGAGAAGGCTGTAGAAACATATGGATTTGAATCAAAACAGAAACTGGTCTTGCAAACTCATCAAACTGATCCGATGTATTTCATTATGCATGCAAAGGTAAGAAATGAGGATTGGCCGATAACTGACATATTTGGCATGGATTGGGGGTATAAATATAAAGGAATCTTTATTGATATATTCCATTTACGCAGAAGTTGTTATGCTCTTAATAAGATATTCTCATATTCTGGAAAGGTTATAGACAAACTATCCATGATGCCTCATTGCTTGGGACTTAGAACATTTGCCTTGAAGTCTTATCAGTTCTTGGTAAATGATTGTATTATAGCTCCTATTGCCCTGATAGCAGATAAATGCTGTACTAATTATTATGAATGGATGGGGAGTAGATGGAAGCCTTCACCACGTAAACCTAAAGACATTTTCCCCCTCAAGGAAATCGAATTTGAAGGTCATACGTTTTGGGGACCAACCAATCCTGATGCCTATCTTACCTATATGTATGGTAACTATAATGAGTTGCCAAACTTGGAGAATTTGAGGAAGCATACGGTGTTGTAGAACGGCTCTGAAATTTAGCTTTTTGTTAGTATATTTTTAAAAATTTTCGGATCATGGCATTAATTCCAAAACATTATATTGATTCCGTTGTATCGATAGGTATAAGGCGTAAAGATAATTCCATTGCATGGATTGGTACTGGTTTCTTTGTACATCGTCGTATAAACGAGAATACAGTTTTACCTTTCTTGGTTTCAAACAAGCATGTGCTTGAGTATAATCCTGATGTTGTTATCCGCATGAAGGAAATGACGAAGAATCAGCTTATTGAAATCGATTTAAAAATTGAAAGGTTAAAGTGTCATCCTCATGCAGATATAGCTGCTGTTATGCTTCCTGGTCCTTATATAGAACAAAATCATTTGAATTTCAAATCTTTTGATGTTGATACTGATTCTTACAGTTCTATTGAATTGAGAGATAATGGAGCTGATGAGGGTTCTTTGGTTTACATGTTAGGATTTCCTATGGGATTGGTTAATGTTAATTCTGGACTTCCCATATGTCGAATGGGTTGTATTGCTAGAATTAGTGAAGAGCAAATACAAGAGAGTGGTGATGTCTTGTTGGATATTCAGAACTTTCCAGGAAATTCTGGTAGCCCAGTAGTGAATCGTGTGGAAGCCATTGCTATAGAAGGAACTAAGGCATTGGGTAGATGCGTGCTTATCGGGATTATTCATGCTTATATTCCATATCAAGAGAAGCTAGTCAATACGCAAACTAATAATGTAGTGGAAATAAGAAGTGAGAATAGTGGCATAGCTCTCATGCACCCGGTGGAATTCATAAGAGAAGTAATTGATTTGTTTTACAAGAAGTAAGAAATATGAGATTTATAGGCAATAGTGATAAGCTTAAGAAAGATTCTTTAGCTTATCTAATATATGACAAATTAGAGACGATTCTAAATGATGGTGATGATAGTTTGTTATACTATATGTTTCCTGTATATAGTGGAAATATTGATGTTGGTAAGGTGGAATGTAACCTTTTGTTGCTTTCTCGTAAATATGGAGTTTTTTATTTTGACACTAAGAAAGTAAACGAAACGGTAGAAGAAGCCGAAAATCGTATAAATAACTTATATTCTTGTATAACGGAAAGCTTTAGAAGAATTCCTGAACTGAAAAAGAAAAGAAATGCTTTAAAATATGATATTACGACAGTTTTTGTCTCTGATAATGTTGCAGATTTGAGTCTTTCTGAAGATATCATTCCTGCGGATATAAATAGTTTAAGAGATACTTTGACCGAATATCAAGATGAGGTAGATGAACATTCATTTGAATTAATGCAAAGCTGTCTTGATGGTACAGTGCAAACAATAAAGAAAGCGTTACGTTCTTGTACTTCGGGAAAAATGACAAAGGGTGCTATCCTGAATGAAATTGAGAAGAATATAGCAAGGTTTGATATTGAGCAGAAAAATGCAGCTTCTGCAGAAATCGATGGAGCGCAACGTATCAGGGGATTAGCTGGTTCTGGAAAAACTATTGTTTTGACACAAAAAGCGGCAAATTATCACGTTAATCATCCCGATGATGTAATCTTGTATACATATTATACAAAGGCTTTGCACGATACTATCAAAGAGCATATAAGTAGAGCATATCGGTATTTTTCTGACAATAAAGAACCAAACTGGGACAAAATAATTATATGTCATGCTTGGGGTGGTGCAGGAACACCGGGTGTTTATTCTATGGCTTGTGAGGATAGTGGTGCGGAAGCCTTAAGTTATGGTCAGGCAATCAGATTGCGTGGAAACGATCCTTTCGGTGGAGCTTGTAAATTGTTGTTAGATAATAACAAGATTAAGCCTCGTTATGACTTGATCCTGATAGATGAAGGGCAGGATTTTACGCCTCCTTTTTATCAACTTTGTTATAAGTTGTCTAAAAACAAGAAGATAACTTGGGCATATGATGATTTCCAGAATATCTTTAATGTGAAAATTCAGGACGAAAGGGAAACTTTTGGAAAGAATGCACAAGGTGAATACAATGTGGATTTTGAAAGAGACAAATTTTCAAATCAAGATATAGTTTTGAAAAAATGTTATCGTACCCCTCGTTATTCTTTGATTTCTGCTTTTTCGTTGGGACTTGGCATATACAATGGTAAAGTTTTGCAGAGGTTGGACACAAATAGTCATTGGGAATCTTTAGGATTTCATGTTTTGCATGGGGATTGTCAATTGACAGGTGATAAAATGGAAATAGAAAGACCTGAAGAGAACACACCTGGTTATTCTAACGAAAAATTTGATGCTAGTAGTATTCAGTATAAGAAGTTTAAGAATATTGATGTTGAATGTAGGTTTATAGCTAGAAGTATAGCAAATGATTTGACTGAGGAGGAATTGCGTCCAGAGGATATTTGTGTAATATGCGTGGATAGAAAATATATTAGTGGCTATTTTTCAAGAATTAGTGATTCCTTAAGCAATGATGGCATCTCTAGCTTTAATCTAGCAAATACAGCAAGCAATAATCTTTCTTTCACAAGAAAGGGATGTGTTACATTGGCAACAGTAAATAAGGCAAAAGGTAATGAAAAGGGGGTTGTCTATATTTGTGGTACAGATTATATATTCTCTACACCGAATAATGTTGTTTTGAGGGATATACTGTTTACGGCAATGACTCGTACGAAAGGATGGCTTACCATTACTGGGTGCCAGAAAGATTTTGATAAGTGTATTGATGAGAGCAATAAACTAAAAGATAATCAATACAAATTATGCTTTATTCAGCCATCTGAGAATGAGACTAAGACCATAGAGTATCATAGTCGTGCTCAAAGTAGTTTCCATAATGATTTAGAAAAGAGCATTGAGGCTTTAAGGAAGATTGGTTTGTCAAAAGATGAAATAAAGGAAGATGTTATAAAGCAACTGCAAAGATTGTTAGATAATGACAGATAATAGCTTTAGCATAAAAGTTCATGACGATGTTGTCTCTTTTTTGAAGAATATGGAATTGTTCAAGGAGGATGATTTTAATCCAAATTCTCATTATGCTGATAGTGTGAAGGATATTTCTAGATATGGTACTCATTATGATATCATACAAGAAATTTGGAATACGTATTCATATGACCTAATCTTAAATGATGATTCAATCTTCCAATTTCATAAGGATGGAGATGATTTGAGATATTGCTTTATGCAGAACCCCAAGGTGAAAATTTCATGGGAAGAATATTTGCATAAGAATGATTGGAATGAGGATGGATTCTCTCCAGAAGAGCTGGAATTCTGCCGTTCTTGTTATGATAATGGAGATGATGAAGCTTGTTACGAATGTAATGATTATCCTATTTATCTTAGGTATGATGTTTCTGGTAGCCAATATAAGGAAGGTATTCACCCTTATTCTCATCTTCATGTGGGCTTACATAATGAAATACGATTTCCTATTTCTAAGATTTTGACTCCAGAGATGTTTGCGCAGATTGCAGTGAAAATGACATACCCTGTGTTGTGGAAAGAGAAAATTGCTCAAAATAATATTTGGGAATTTCAAAAGACTGTAAAAAAAGGTTGTAAGGACGTTGCTAAGGAGGAATGGACAGATATAGATAAATATGATTTGTTCTTTATATAGATTTAGTTAATGGAATCACTTGTGTTTCAATGTGAAATATATAAAAGCTGATATATATGACATCCAAGGACATAGAAGAAAAAGCAATCTTGTCATTGAAAAACTATATTTGGGGAAGTAAGGTTCTTTCCCAGTTTATAGCAGAAAATGACAAGGAACCATTTTGGGATGGGTACGTTAATCTCTACAAAGATTCTCAGAAAGATAAAAAATCTTTTCTTGGGCGTGTTCCTTTGCAGATTAAAGGTAAACTTGTACGTTCATTTAAGAAAGAAAAGTTTAAATACAATATAGATGTAACTGACTTAAAAGCTTATCTTGCCGATCCGACAGTTTATATCGTTTGCCAAATGAAAGAAGATAGTAAAGATACTCTTCTTTTTTATAGGAATCTTTTGCCAGAGACAATCAAAAATCTTCTTAAAGGTAAGGATAAACAAAAGACTATTGCAGTAAAGATGAAACCTTTTCCTGAATCATTGGAGAGTTTAGAGTCAATACTTCGTGTCTTTATAGGAGATAGCAGAAAGCAAATTAGCTATTCTGGAATGAAATCGTTAACATTGGAAGATGCAAGAAAGCGAAAAGTGAATAACTTCTCTTTTGTTATGCCTTTAGCCAATATGAGTCCTGCTGATTGCATGGGGTATTTATCTTCGCATGATTCTTATATGTATGCACAGGTTGATAAGGATTTAGGCATAGAAATTCCTATTTTTGGAGAGATGAACTTCTCTTTTACGAATGTGGCGAATCTTGATGTGGTTGTAGGAGAAAGGATTTTTTATAATCAATTCTGTAATGAAATTAAGGATGGTAATCTTGTTGTTAATGTCGGAAATGTGTTGACATTGTCTTTTCCAATCAATCAACAAGGTAAGAATAGCACGGCATCTTTCAAGGTTAGTTCTGACTTCTTGGATGAGAGTATGCATCAGATGGAATTTTTGATGGCTCTAGACAAGGAAGGAAAAGTAAAGTTAGGTGGAGTTGAAATTAAGCTAAAAGTAAATGAACCAGAAATTATCCAGGAATGTGGGCAGCGATTGATAGCATTAAGACAATTAAAGCATGTCTTAGACTTACTTCATGTTACGAAGCCTCTTGACTTATCTAAAATAGATAAGGAGCAGAATGATTTGATAGAAGTTCTGATAGCTACTATCGGAACAGGTAAGTCCGTAAGAATTGGACATTCTGAAAGTACTTTGACCCTTGCTGAAATAGGTAATCTAAATTTACTTCTTTGGGAGAGCGTAGATAAAGATGGTAATTCCTTCTTTGGCGATTTCTTTGATGGGAGAATTGATATAAAATATCAGTTTGAGGCTGGAAAACATTATGAGTCAAGTCCTTTCTCATACTTACAAAATAACAATTTGTGGAGTAAATGTGACAATATCCCATTCGACAAGCAAATTGATTCGTATGGTATCTTGATAGGCAGGAATCCTCATATATATGATATGGCTAATCTGGATTTGCTTGCTATGTTGAATGCCTATGATTCTTTGGATGAAACGGAGCAAATAAAAAGGGATAATATCTTGGCATATGCAAAGAAGTTGAATGGATGGTTAAGTAAATCTGAATCCACTAGTGAAAAGGGTGTTATGCACTTTGTCAATTATTGTCAGATATTAAAACGTCAAGGTCGTTTAACTGAAGAATGCATTGATGACTTGCGGAAACTATTGTCTGATGAAGCTGTTATGCCTACGATTAAGGTGGGGATATCCCTTTTGTTGAGAGAAAGAGATACATTCAATCATTGGAAGGGGTTATGTCGGGATGATGTGGAAAATATGAAGCGTTATCCGATATGGAAATTTTACTCTGATTTAAGCTGAGAGTATGTAAGTATTGTAGATGGAGCTTTAAAATAAAATATACAATGGCAATATTAAAAACTACTTTAGGATATTATATACCGACATTTTTTGAAATGCATGTTTCTACTTACGATGATGATATGGTTATTAATCGTATGACAGATAGGGATGCGACTGTATTGTTTCATGAATATATACATTTCCTTCAAGATATAACTACATTTTATGGATTGAATAACTTATATGTTCAAAGCGAGTACTTTCATAGTGTAGTCAATAGGATAAAAGAAAATCAGCAATTTCATGTTCCTTTTATGATAGAAGACAACAATGATAATGTGTTGCTAAATCAGATTGTGTGTAAATTGACAGTTGGAGACTATGTGGAACAGGAACATTATCATGTTTATTCTATTGATGAAATGGAAGAAGAACTGATTCCAAATCCATTCCTTAAGAAAATCAAATCCATTGTTTTGAATTTTGATGGAGATAGTCTAAGGTCTTTTGGAGCTATTGCTATTATGGAAAGTATGGCATATATCTTGGAGCGATTGTGCTCACCTAATGCTTATACAACATCTCCAGATTATCCTTATCGAGCCGCAGAACTTGTTGCACAATATTATGATGCAAATTTTGGAAATAATTTATTGAAAGTTTTAGCTCTTTGTGATATGTCTTTGCAAAATTATAATCCAGGATTATGTTTTGTCAATATCATGAAGGAGGTTAAAGATGGAAAGTTGCAATTTGTTACACCAGAAAGTATTTACGATTACTTTTATAATCAAAGAGTGAAAAGTGTATATGGTAGAGTAACCTCTTGGCAGGACTCTTATAATAAATTGCTGGATCAAGTAGATACTTGTTTACAGGATTATATAAAGGGAATAGATAGTCTAAAATCTTATCATGAATGGATTAATCACTTGGTGGATTTTTCTAGAGATTGGCGCAATAACGATAGATATTTTTTGCTGAAAATGGCAAGAAAAAATGATTTGAAGAAAAATGATTGCTGGGGATATGCTGTGGCAAGAATAGGTAGTCCTTTGATGGTTAATGCTAATAATCATTACTTTAAGTTGCCATATGATGGAATGCTGGAAGGTGAGTCTGTCGAGATGTATGCAGCTTTAAAAGAGATTTATAAACTGTTTCTTGAGGGAAACAAACCTTGTGGTCTGTTAACTTGGTGTAATGATTCTCTAGAATCGACTCCGAATGAACTTTGTAATACTGCACCTTGGAAAAAGGTAGGGGAGACAAAGTTGTGCCCATATGCTTTCTTTTGGAGACATTGGGGACTGACAGGATGTGAGCCTGTGTAATATTTAAAAAGAATTTTTGATTTAAGAATGATGAAGATTTTATTAGCAAATAAGTTTTATTACCGCCGTGGCGGTGATTGTATTTATATGCTCAATCTGGAAAAGCTGCTGAAGGCGCATGGGCATGAGGTGGCGGTATTTGCCATGGATTATCCGGAGAATCTGGATACGCCTTGGAAGAAATACTTTCCTAAGAATATGAGCAAATTGATGGCTTTTACCCGTCCGTTTGGTGATGGGGAAGTGAAGAGCAAGTTCTCGCAACTGCTGAATGACTTCAAGCCAGATGTGGTGCATCTGAACAATATCCATACACAGCTTTCTCCGCTGATAGCCAAGTTGGCACATGAATACGGGGCAAAGGTGGTTTGGACATTGCATGATACCAAACTCGTTTGTCCTTGCTATACCTGCATGAGAAATGGCAAGTGGTGCGAGGAGTGCTTTACGGATAAACTGGCAGTGGTGAAGCATCGCTGTATGCCGGGAAGTATCCCTGGGGCAATCGTGGGTTATCTGGAAGCTAAGAAATGGAACAAGGAGGTTCTGCAGAAATATGTGGACTGGTTCCTTCCTCCATCGAAATTTATGTTGGATACCTGTGTGAAGGGCGGTTATTCTCCAGAGAAGTTCAAAGTGCTCTGCAACTTCATCGATGTGACTAAACTTCCGGAGCTTTCTTCAAAGACTCAGGTAAAGGAAGACTACTATGTCTATCTGGGACGAGTGAATGAGGTGAAGGGTGTGAGAACCTTGTGTAAGGCGGCTGCTCAGCTCGACAAGAAATTGATCGTAATAGGTGATGGTGAGCTGCTTCCGGAACTTAAGGAAACTTATAAGAACTGTTCTCATATCGAGTTCAAGGGGCAGATGCAATGGGAGGAGTTCATGCCTATCCTCCAGAAGGCTCGAATGATGGTGCTTCCTGCAGAATGGAGCGAGAACAATCCTCTCACCGTGATAGAATCACAGAGCCTGGGTACACCTGTACTGGGTGCGAATATCGGAGGCATTCCGGAACTGATAGTTGAGGGTGGTAAATCTGCTACATCAATGGTTCCTAATGGTATGACCTTTACATCTGGTGATGTGGAGGATTTGAAGGACAAAATAGAAAAAATGTTTGCGCATGACTTTGATTATCAAGCCATCGCAAAAGATGCCATCGAAAGATATTCTTCCGAGGCCTATTATCATAAATTAATGGAATATTATAAATAAATATATTATGTCAGAAAAGAAATTAAATGGTACTGTCATTGTAACTTATCGTTGCAATGCGCGTTGTTCAATGTGTAATCGTTACAAGGCTCCTTCTAAGCCTGAGGAGGAAATCTCTATAGAGACTATTAAGAAGCTACCTAAGATGTACTTTACCAACATCACAGGTGGTGAGCCTTTTATCCGTACGGACTTGAAGGACATCGTACGTGAGCTTTATAAGAAGAGCGACCGTATCGTAATCTCTACCAACGGCTTCTTCACCGACCGTATCATCGACCTGGCGAAGGAGTTCCCACAGATTGGTATCCGTATCTCTATCGAGGGCTTGGAGAAGACCAACAATGAAATCCGTGGCCTGAACAATGGTTTCAACCGTGGCTATACTACCTTGAAGAAGCTCTGCGAGATGGGATTGAAGGATGTAGGTTTCGGTATGACCGTTCAGGACAAGAACGCTCCTGACCTCGTGCCTCTCTATGAGTTGAGCAACAAGATGGGTATGGAGTTCGCTACCGCATCGCTCCATAACTCTTTCTACTTCGTTGAGGCTAAGAACATCATTCACGACCGTCCGATGGTGGCTAAGAACTTCGAGAACCTGGTGAACGAGCTGTTGAAGTCTAACTCTCCAAAGAAGTGGTTCCGTGCTTACTTCAACCATGGACTCATCAACTATATCTATGGTCAGAAGCGTCTCTTGCCTTGCGATATGAGTTTCGATACCTTCTTCATCGACCCATACGGTGATGTGATGCCATGTAATGGTACCAAGGATAAGGAGGTGATGGGTAACCTGAACCGCCAGACTTGGGATGAGCTTTGGAGTTCTCCAGAGGCTGAGCAGGTTCGCAAGAAGGTAAGACATTGTGACAGAAACTGCTGGATGATCGGTTCTGTTTCTCCTGCCATGCACAAGTACATCAAGACTCCTGCCCTGTGGGTGGCTAAGCACAAGCTGAAGAGCCTGCTCGGTATGAAGTACTCTATGTATGAGAACCCTATCTGCTGCGAGTATCGTGATGGTAAGGTGACCAAGGAACAGCTTGACAAGCTTTCTACCTGCGATATGAATGCTGTGGTAAACAACGGTCTTTCTGCCGATTCAAAGGAGGCATTGAAGGGCAAGCGTGGCGAGGACATCGTGAACGCTGACGTGGCTAGCCAGGGTTATGAGGCTACCAAGAAGGAAACTGATAGAAATATTGAAATCAAGTAATTACTTGATTCTCTTATGATTGATAAGAAGCCACAGTGCGGAGAGCATCGACATCAAGATGATGCCGAAGTACTGTATGGCTTCTTTGATATAGTTTGAAATCTTATTCATGCCTACAAAGGTAATACTTTTATTTTGAAAATCTCTAGTTTTTATGAAAATAGTTGTAACAGGTACTCGTGGTATCCCGAATATCATGGGTGGCGTGGAGACGCATTGTGAGGAATTGTTCCCTAGAATGGTGGAGCGTGGTTATGATGTAACGTTAATCCGTCGCTCGAACTATGTGAAGGATGACTTGCATGAATGGAAAGGTGTGAAACTGGTGACGATTCCTTCTCCTAAGAAGAAGAGTTTCGAGGCCATCATCCATACTTTCCGTGCCATCAATGAGGCGAAGAAGTTGGGTGCTGATGTATTGCATATCCATGCCATCGGTCCTGCGCTGCTGGTTCCATACGCCAAACTGTTGGGTATGAAGGTGGTGTTTACACATCATGGTCCTGACTATGACAGGGACAAGTGGGGATTTGCTGCCAAGACTATCCTGAAGATGGGTGAGCGGATGGGCTGCATGTTTGCCGATGATGTCATCGTCATCTCGAATGTCATCAAGAACCTCATTGCCCGTAAATATGGAAGGATGAAGAATGTACACCTTATATATAATGGTGTTTCTGAGCCTGAAATCTGTGACTATCCTGAATATTTCAAGGAACTGGGGATAGAGAAGGGTAAGTATATCCTGGGTATGTGCCGATTTGTGCCTGAAAAGAACCTGCATCATCTGGTGGAAGCGTTTGTAAAGTGGAAAAAGTCGCACACGGATCTCACGGATTCCACGGATATAAAGTTAGTGTTAGCTGGCGATACAGACTTCGAAGACACTTATTCGTTGGGATTGAAGCAGATGGCAAGGGAGAATGGTGTGGTGCTTACTGGCTTTATCAAGGGCAGAAAGCTTCATTCGCTGTTGACGAATTGCCGTTGCTATTGTCTTCCATCTTCGCACGAAGGTTTGCCGATTGCCCTGTTGGAGGCGATGAGCTATGGTGTAAAGGTAGTAGTGAGCGATATTCCGGCGAATCTGGAGGTTGGCTTGCCAAAGGATGATTATTTCCATTGTGGCAACGTGGATGAACTTTCGGAAAAGCTCGGAAAGATTATCGAGACTCCATTGCAGCATGTGGATTACGACATGAGCAAGTATGATTGGGACCAGATTGCTGATGAAGTAGGAGGGGTGTATCAAGGGTTGAAGAAATGATATTGCAGGATTTTTATACCATTCTTCAATCTGCCATAGGAAAAACGGTTCAATTATCCCATACGCTTTCTGAAAAGGAATGGAATGAGATCTTTGGATTAGCCAAGAAGCAGGCGCTTGTTGGGATTATGTTTGAAGGTGTTGAGCGTTTGCCGCAAGAGCAATGGCCTCCAAGAAATGTGGTCTTGCAGTGGGCGATGATGGTGGAAAGTATCAAGCATCAGAATCGACAGACTACTGATGTATGCCTTCGCTTAACCGAGGCGCTTGACAAAGATGGCTTTGAAACTTGTATATTGAAGGGACAAGCCAATCATGTATACTATGATGGCTTGAACTCGGAACATTCCCTAGGACAGTTAAGAATCTGTGGTGATGTAGATGCCTGGATTTGGCCAAAGGAAAAGACTAAGCATCCAGTAAAGTCAATCATTGATTATTGCCAAAGCAAGAAAATCTTATTATCCTTATGCCATTTGCATGCAGAGGTGAAACCTGTGAATGGAGTTCCTGTTGAGATTCATTTTCGTCCTTCGTTCTTGAATGCTCCTTGGAGTAATCTATGCTTTCAGAAGTTATTCAAGTCTGCAGTTTTTGAAAATAAGGAAATTGACGAATGTGGAACGATTCAGAAACTGCGAGTTGACTATGACTTAATCTTCCAGATGACCCACATTTACAGGCATCTGTTGGATGAAGGTGTTGGTATGCGACAGATTCTTGACTTTTATGTCCTTCTGAAAGCATATCAGAATGATCGGCAAGGTCAATCTGAGATGATGAATGTTGATGTACTGATGAAACATATCAGTGATTGTGGTATGAAACGCTTTGCATCAGCATTGATGTTTGTACTTCAAGAAATATTCGGTCTTGATGATGAAGAACTATTGTGTCCTGTTTCGGTAAAACATGGAGTATTTCTCATGGAAGAGATGATGGCTGCAGGAAACTTCGGGCATTACGATGAAAGGATGAAGACTTTAGCTGTAAAGAAAGGAAAGCTCTCTTATCAGCTGCAGAAAGCGCAACGTCGTTTCAAAAGGAATCTCAGATTCTTGACAAGTTATCCAGAAGAGGTGATTTGCGAGCCTTTGGCTAGAATTTATCACTTTATTTGGAGAAAGCTTGCTTTATATAGATTTTAAAAGATATACGGGCTTTTATTAAGCTACTTTTCGGTGATGGAGCCTAGTAGCCCGTTTTTTCTATATGCAAACTAATTATAATTGATTGGCAAGTTCAGTAATTGATATAATGAACGTAATAAAGACAGATATAGAAGGCGTACTCATCATTGAGCCACGCCTGCTTAGAGATGCCAGAGGCTGATGGTGGTATCTCGATATTGGATGAATCACTTGGGATTGATTGGCGCATTCCTACGGAACATGCTAATCTTTCGGAGAAGGATACGAAACATGAGGTATTGAAGGACTTGGATGATCCTTTTGAATACTAGGTTTGCAGTTGCTGTGTATTCTTGCATGCGGAATAACACTCTATATAAAATAAAAATATGAATCAAAAAGAATAATATAATGCAGTTTGATATTAATAATAAATTAATGGATTTGTCTTTGCTCTCTAATGGTAATGACAATTTCTCGTTAGTTTCAGATTCGGGTAAAGTATACCTGAAACTGAAGGCTGATGCCCCTGGACATTTGGAATATGACTTACCTTCTTTGTTTACTGAATCTGAAGAGGTTGTTGCAAACAAATTGAATGAACTGTATAAGGTTTTCTTACAAGATTCTTATACGGGTATCGAAAGTGATGAAGATGAGAAAATTACCGATCCGTTTAATCCTGAAGATATCTCCATTGAAACTAGGGTAACACCGATGGAGACAATCCTTCGAAGAATAAAACAAGGAACTTTGATTCTTAATCCGGATTTTCAAAGAAAGGAAGTGTGGACTGACGTTAGAAAGTCGCAGTTGATAGAGTCTATACTTCTGGAAATTCCTATACCTATGTTTTATGTCTCGTCTGAGGAGGATGGTAAATGGACTGTAGTAGATGGGCTCCAGCGAATTAGTGCTTTCCGTGACTTTGTGCTTGGAATAAATTTTGTGAATGGCAGAAAGGCAAAGGAAGAGGGGGCTGGTATGAGACTTACCGGTTTGGAGTTTCTGAAAGAATTGGAAGGTAAGCAAATGAAAGACTTGCCTACCAAACTTTATAATAGGATATTAGAAGCTGAATTTTCAGTTACGGTCATTAATCCTGGCACTCCAGAGGAAGTAAAGAGAAATATCTTCAAAAGAATCAATACGGGTGGTATGCCTTTGAGTCCTCAGGAAATTAGAAATGCTCTTTATGGTGGAGCTGTTTCTGTACTTTTGAATGACATGTCTGAAGAAAAGATATTTAAAAAAGCTACGGGTAATTCTGTTAAAGATTTACGGATGGAAGATAAGGAACTGTTGTTGAGATTTTTGTCTTTTGTCATTCGACCTCCTTATACTTATAAAAAGACTCAATCAATTGATACTTGGCTTTCTGATACCATGATAATCTATAATTCGTTTCCTTCCCTGAAGAACAGGGATTTGATAAGGCGTGAAAGGGAGGGTATGGTCTCTGTGAGTGATGTGCGAGTGCTTTCAAAAGATGAGATTATGGATATTTTTCTGATTGCTATGAGACGGGCACGCAAAATGTTTGGAGATCATGCTTTCAGAAAGAGTTATGGAAATATGAGAAGAAGACCTATCAACAAATGCTTATTTGAAACATGGGGCGTTTTGTTGGGGAATATGTCCGATATGGATTTTACGAAGCTTTTTGTCCATAGGAATCAGTTTATGGATGACTATTCTAAGTTGCTGGATGATGAAAAGTTCATCATTGCAATATCTCGTGACAGTATGCGCCCTAGCTCAGTAACCCTACGTTACAATACACTGGAAAAATTAATCAAAATATATACGCTATGATTACAAAAATAGAATTAAAAGGGTTTAAGTCTTATGTGGATTATACATTTGAATTGAAACCATTAACTATATTGACTGGTTTAAATAGTAGTGGCAAGAGTTCTGTCATACAAGCTATAAGAATGATGGATAACATGAGCAGCCGAGAGAATGGCGGTTCTCATGTCTGGAATCTTGGGCTTGGATTGGATTCTGAGCTTGTAAATCCAAATTGTAAGAATTTCCAAATTTCGGCCTGGAAAAATCATCGTCATGAGGAGGCTTGGTTTTCGTATAACAGTTCTAAATCGAGAAACAAATTGCGGCCTATGCCAAGTTGTATATATGTTGCTGCAGATAGAATGGGTGCTACTTCTACCATTCCCATATATGAAGATGAAGCACTTGGAGGACGGGGTGAGAACGTTCTGAGACGTATAGATCATTTCAGGGATGAACAGCTACCTGAATTGTTGCGTGGTGATGCAGAGGGAACCACTTTGAATTATGTTTTGAGATATTGGCTACAAAAAATATCTCCAGGGGTGAAATTTGATTATCGTATTGAAGAGAAGGCTGATGTGTCTTATTCTTTATATGACAATCACCGTTCTGCTAATGTGGGATATGGATTGAGCTATTCCTTACCTGTCATTGTAGCCTTGCTAACTTCAACTTTGGAAACTGGATCTATTGTGTTGATTGAGAATCCTGAAGCGCATCTTCATCCACAAGGACAGGCAGAGATGGCTCGTTTGATTTGTCTTTGTGTTGAAGCCGGTGCACAGGTAGTTGTAGAAACGCATAGTGATCATTTGTTTGATGGCGTTAGAATCTATGCCAGAGAGAGTGAGAATCATTTTGCAAGTAAAGTTGCAACATTCTGGTGTCAGCTGGATGATAACCGAAATACACAAGTAGACAGATGTCAAATCCAGGAAAATGGCAGATTGGATCATTGGCCTGAGCATATGTTCGACCAGTTCTTGTTGGATTCTGAAAAATTGCTGTAATTTATGGGAAAGGTATTTTTGCTTAATGAACTTATGCCTGCAGAAGAGATTGATGGCGTAAATGTTCAGAAGTTATTTGTTGATACAATAAAATCTTTTTCTGACTTGTATGCCAAAAGGAAACTGGGCATAGAGAAGAAAATCTTGACTGTTGAAGAACCGCAAGAAACTTTTATATGTGGTAGCACCTTGAAAAAGATGATTTTGGATATTGGTGATAGGGATTTGAAAACTTATGCCATGGGCATGTTCTTGCATGGACAGATATTGGCAGACCAATACCATGTTGATAACTGGCCTGATGATTTGGTGGATGACTTGCTGAATCTTACTGATGACAAAGAAAAAAATGCAATGAATGAAGGTATTGCCAGTATTTGTTCATGGGGGTTATTGTCTCTTCCTGTTTCAGAAGATTTTAAAAAGGATTATTTCGAATTTAAAGGCAGACAGGCTTATCAAGTACTAAACTATTATGGACAGAATAAGAAAAATATAGTGTATAGCATTCTTGACTCAGATGAGTCTAAAGAGGCGATGGAGTTAAAGCTACAATATGCGCTTGATCTTTATCAGATACATTTGGCAGATGAATTTAAGGAGGATTATACTCGAATGCGAGTAGATGAGAAGAAAGTGATGATTTCGAGATTGGTTACTGCCCACGAAAAGAAATGCTTGATAAAACAGGTAAAAGACGACAATTTACTTAGAGAGTGTACTTGTACTAATGATAAGCATATGTTTGAACTAAAATCCAACAGTGAATTAGGCATACGCTTCTTCTTTAAAGTTTTCGACTCGAATCATATCGTATTTTCTTTAATAGGGCATAAGAGTGATTATGGGGATAAGTCTAAGAAGAAAAAAGGTGAAACGGCTCAAAATAAGGATATGAAGCGTGCCTTAGATATAGCTAATCAATATATGGAGTCGAAAATACTGAAGTAAATCGATGAGTCCACTTTCAAAAGAGGTATTTTGAATTCAGTCTGACTATCTGACTGAATTCAGAACACGTGTTGCAATTGCTCCGGTGTTGATTAGATACATCGCTGACTTTACTGGCTGTATCCTTTCTGATACCGCTGGTATATTTTGGGGTGATTTGAGGGTATGCTGCAATGTCGAGATTCCCTTCAACTGGTGTAAAGATAGACTGAAAGATTAACATGTTGGCGAAAGGTTCCCATCCCCTTTTATTCATGAGCAACTTTTAGGGGATGGGGGCTTAGTAGAATATCAAAAATAGCATAACTTATGTCTGTGAGATTAAATAAACTATTACGGGAAGCAAATATTGGGCTGCAATCATTCAGCGCGATTCTAAAGGCTTTAGATATTGATGAACCACATCTTGAGCCAAGTACCAAAATATCGGATGAACTTGCTAATCTGATATTAAATCTTCGAAATGTAGATTTGGATTTTATAAAGTTGATTGAAAAGAGTGTAGAGAAGAATGTATCTGATAGTGCTCCCAAATCTCCTCTGAAAATTCTTGGGACTATAGCTTTAGACGAATATGGTTCTCCTGGTCGTGCTAAAAGAGATATGGGAATTTCTAGTAATAGCTTCACGAAAGCGATAGAGAATTATACGGCTCTTGAAGAACCTCAATATAAAGAGGGCTGCAATAACTTTTGGATAGAGGAGTTAATATTACTAACGCCACAAGGGAAAGCAACCCGTTTGCCGATAGCCTATTTCGGTAGCCAAGATAAAGTTCCTCTTTACTCTGTATTGATAGGTTGTAATGGCGTTGGCAAGAGTACCTTGTTAAAGGAAATGGTGGATTTCTTTGTAGACCTGCATGCTTATATCAATAATTTTAAGGAGAAAATGTCATCTGCTAATAAGGCGAGGCTCAAAGGCGTTAAGTATCATATTGATGGTGTCTGTTGTGAGGTGATAAGAATCGGTAGAACTTTTCTTGCCAAGATTGACAACAGGTTGCTGGCTTCAAAGAAATTGCGCGTTCCTACTATCGTTGCATGCAATTTTGGCGCATTCGATAAGTTTCCTGTTCAAAAGGTGAATGGCTCTTCTCAAACCAGGTATGATGTACCATATTATAAATATGTAGGGGCTCATGTTAATGGAAATATGATTTCATCCTCTGCTATTGCTTTTCGGTTATTGTTCGCTTTGAAGGAGAACATGGACGATAGACAGCGGCAAAATTTATCATCTATCTTGGATTTCATAGGATATGATCACACTATAACTTTGAATTACTCCATAGTTTTAAAATCCAAGAAAAATGGTAGCGTATATGATCATGTTCTTCAGCATGTGCAAAAAGACAAAGAATACAGCAAACTTACATCTGAACAAAGGAGTAACAAAGTTAGGGAACTCTATGATTTTTACAAGAACAAGGAGTTTGCCAAGCAACCTACGTATAACTATGATATAGATATTGATCAAAATTCATTGGCTGCAAATGAAGATTTGAATTATATATATAAGTTGAAGCAATATGATTTGGTTCAAGCAGCAAGTGTTGTATTCTATAAGAATGGAACACAGATCGCTTCAGAAGAAATGAGTTCCGGTGAGTTTGCCATGCTTTCTATGGTGCTTAGTATTTCTACAGCATCAAGTGATTCGCATACGTTAATTCTAATAGATGAGCCAGAACTTAGTCTTCATCCTAATTGGCAGATGACAATCATCGATAATCTTGACAGGGCATTGAAAGATCAAGTGTGTCATCTGTTGATAGCCACACATAGTCATATGCTCGTATCAGATTTACCTATGAACAGGTCTTCTGTTTCTCAGTGGGAAAAGGATAAAGATGGTAATCTTATAGCCAATCGAATAGAAGAAAATACTTATGGGTGGTCGGCAGAAGAAGTGCTTCTTAAAGTTTTCAAGACGGCAACCGATAGAAACCGATATTTCGGCGAGCGTATAGCCAAGCTATTAGAACAAATGGGTAATGATACCATAAGTAAAGAGGCTGTTGCAGATGAATTGAATGAACTGCAGGAGATTTCACAGCATTTAAGTGATGTAGATCCGATGAAAATGGTTCTGAACACAATTATAGACGCATATAAATGATGAACTATGACAGAAGAGGAAGACTACATTGTGCAAAATCCGTATCAGCCTACAGAGAAAGAAAAACTTGCTATTGAGGAACTAGCAAATAAAGGACTTGAATCTGGAGATTGGAATTCTAAAAAGACTGGTATAACTGAATTCAAGGATCATATGCGTGAACACATGTATTATGAACAGAACTGCAGATGTGCTTATTGTCGTACAGAATTGCCTATAGCTTGTTGTTTCTTGCAGCGTGATCACATCGTTCCGAAAGCTCCACATCCTCAATGGATGTTCGAACCTCGCAATCTATGTTTTGCATGTGATAAATGCAATAATTTTAAGGGAGATAAAGAGGTATTGAGAAATCGATATGCAGTTGCTTATCCAACTGATAGCAAAGATTTCTTGATTGTTAATCCCTTTCTCGATAAATATTCAGACCATATTGAGCTTAAGGATGGTATTATATATATTGGGAAAACAAAGAAGGGGCGTTTTACAATTGATACTTGTCAACTCTTTAGGCCTGATTTGGCTTTGGAAAGGGCAAAGAAAAAGATGGAGACGGAAAATCCAGATACTGTTCGTACACAATTACTTGCTTTGTTGTCATCATTGCCTATTTTGGATGAGGAAAAAAGTAAAGCTTTGGAGAATTTTGGGAAAGTCGTAAAAATATATAAACAGAAACATCGGGATTGAATTGAGATTCGTTGACGGACCAAAGCGGTCTTCGCCAGCTTTTGTAGGATAGGATGACCACCTGATGGTAACTGGCTGTTATGTGGAAAAGGTGATTTAACGTCAATTAGTGGAATGATATTTAAATTTAATATAGATATAAATAGTTGAATGAATGATATAACTGCAATCTTCGCTTTTCTGAAGTATTGCCTTGGAAGTAAGGAGAATATGAGTAGGGTGATTGCTGGTATGGACTGGCAGGAGCTGTATTCTTTTGCTTCTAAGCAGGCGTTGCTGGGGCTTTGCTTTGATGGTATTGAGCGATTGGGGAAGGAATATCCTGAGGAGTTGAAGCAGAACCCGATAGGGAGGGAACTGCTGATGACTTGGATGGGTAAAGCGCAACAGATTCGCAGGCAGAACATGAAGGTGAATGCTGTGGCAGGTAAGCTCTTCGCTATGTTGAGAGAGGATGGGATGAGGTGCTGCATTCTGAAAGGGCAGGGGAATGCCTTGATGTATCCGAATCCTTATTCACGTACTCCTGGAGATATTGATGTTTGGATTCGTGCCAGTAGGGAGAGGATTATGGAGTATGCTCAAAAGAAGTTTGAACTGGGGGATGATATCAGACTGCAGCATCTGGAGACTTCCTTGGATGGTGTGCCTGTAGAGTTGCATTTCTTTCCTTGCTCTATGAATAATCCTCTTTATAATGCCAGATTGCTGAAGTGGTTCAAGCGGAATGCGGATTTGCAATGCTCAAATGTTGTTAGCCTGCCTGATGGGGCAGGGGATATCGCTATTCCTACTTCGGCATTTAATGTTGTTTATCAGCTAACCCATCTATATCACCATTTCTTCGATGAAGGGATTGGAATGAGGTAAATCATTGACTACTACCACATTGTTTGCGACTTTTATAAAGTCTATCAAAATTCTTCTAAAATCACCCCGTCCCTCTTTACCATTAAAGAGGGCTCCACCTCTCACCCCGACCCTCTCACCCTCAGGGGAGAGGGAGGAAACCGCCCTACTCGGTGCTCGGAACCGCTACGCTCTAAGGATGGCGGGGCATCAAAGCCCTCGCCAGATTGTGCGGGATGGGACCGCCGGGGTGTTAGTGGGGATACGAGTTCTGCTTTCACTACAGATTCTTCTGCCTCTACTGCTTTAGTTGTGGTGCAGAGAGAATTGAAATATCTTGGATTGTGGAAGTTCGCAGGGGCGGTGATGTATGTTCTGAAGGAGGTGCTTGGATTGGCTGAGGATAAGATGATAGTGCCAATGGATGAGAAGCGTGGGAGGTTGCTGTTGGCAGAGATTCTGGATGGTGGTAACTTCGGTAGGCACTTTACGAAGTATGCTGGGTTTACGCATCAGAGTATGGGGAAGAAGTATTTCCTGAAGATATGGAGAAATATGCACTTCGTGCGATATTATCCTGCCGAGGCTTTGAGTGAGCCAATCTTCAGAACATGGCACTTTTTCTGGAGGGTAAAGAATAAGAAATAATAGATTTCAAAAACTGCTGTATTCCTATAAAAGTGTGATAACTTCTATCACCCTGAGGCTGATGGGGGTATCTCTATCTTAGATGATTCTCTATGTATCGATTGGCGCATTCCTACGGAACACGCTAATCTTTCGGAGAAGGATACGAAACATCCTTTGCTAAAAGAATTTGATTCACCATTTACTTTTTGATTATATTTATTTTTAAGGATAATGTTTATATTATGGAACATAATTATAAGGTGAAAGATGCGACTTCATTTTCTATTGATCTAATTGTTGAGTTAGTTAATAATCAGTACTTATCATATTTTAACATCAACAAAGATAAAACTAAGGATGATTACTATTGTGGAATTACTAACAACCTTGACAAGAGAATGGAAGAGCACCGATGTGAAGACTTTGAGATAGTTGAAGATAGAGTCTTTGCATGGAATTGTGAAAATGTTGATGTTGCCACTGAGGTCGAAAAACGATTAGGTAAACTCGGATTTGATATTGGTATTAGTAGATTATGGATAAAGAAGAATATATATCGGGTCTTATTGATTCTATGCAGACCACTATAGATACATTCAATAAAGAAGTATTGATGGCGATAAATAGAAATGAGGTGATGTTGAAGGAAAAAGCCTTTTCAGCTTATGCTTTTAATGCTTGCCTTATGGGGGTAGATTTTGTTTATATCAATGTCTGCATAAGTGCTCTTGCTGCTTTGAAGGCAGATAATGAACACGCCAAGCGATACCATTGGAAGAATGTTGTTGCAGGAATATCTGAAGGTATTAAGTACATTTACACCTTTAAAGAGAACGAGAATAAAACTCTGATTAGGTATTTGACAACTATCTTAAATGACTCCGGTATAATGATACCAGAAATCACAGATTCTCTTTCTGTTCTTCAAAATTTACTTGATAAGTTTACTGCAAATTGGGATGGTAAAGATATGAGAGATATTGCGCTGCATTATGACAAATCAACAGAAAAGCTTATAAAGGAAACTGTTAATATCACCGATGAAGAGCCTTATGCCTCCTTGCTGTCTGATTATTTGCAGATAATGAATATCCTTCATTCTATTTGCATGTATGGATTTATACAGAGTTTAATTAATCGTAATTTAACTTTCAATGATATCCTTCAAAATGAAACAAGTAGGTATGTAGGTTATGACAAGCATAAGAAGGCAATTCATGCTTTGCTTAAAGAGGATAAGTTTAAAATAGCGATAGAAGAAAATCTTGAAGAACATGGAAAGCGATTTCTTGATAGTTGTTCGGTCTTTGAGAAACTTCATAAGGTTTATGAACTTTTGGGTTGTGAAGGTGAATTTAAACTTTCTAATAACCATTTCGGAAAGTTATATAAATTACATAACCTTTATTCTTTAGTGTTATATTCTATGTTGGATCTACTTTCAATTACTGATTCCTATCTGTCTTCTAAAACGGAGTTGGAAGCTGCTTTGAATATGAGATATTTCTTAATTGTAAAGACATCGGTCTTGACTCATATTGTTGGTTACACTGAAAAAGAGGCGAGTATATCCCTATGGAATGAAATTAAAGGGTTTATTCCTGAATCAGATTCTCAACTCCATGATATGGCCGCGACAATGGATTCTTATTTGAGGGAGAGCGTAAAGGATCAAAATATTAAAAGGAAAAGGGCAAAGTTGTTACATTTGTCATTTTCCAAAAATAAACCAGGAGATGTTAAAGAGATATTATCTGTGCTGGATACATTTGATCCTCTCTCGGAATTTTATAAAGTACTTGATTTAATCAAACTGTTGGTTAAGGTTATCAAATTCTTAGATCGTCTAACTGTATCAATGGATAAAGAAGTAACTATTGAAAACCAGAAACATCTAGATAAAATAAGAAGTATGTCTTCTTCTCTAAGAGATATGATCGAATGCAATGTCAAGGATAAAGCTCAGAAAGAGGAATTGGTGACATCAATAAACGATAATGAGTTTAAAATCATCGATTTGTTGAAAAGCGTTAGTACCGATAAATAGCAAGTAGTATCTTCTCCCATACTTCGCTATCTAACATGAAAAGATAAAGATTACTAAAAGATTAATGGTTTGCTAGGATAGTAACAGTAAAAGTAGTATATTTGCAATTGCTAAATAAAAAAGATGTAGCTTATGGTACTAGAAGATTTTAAATTTTTAGGTGTTCCTTGTCATTCAATTGGATTGGATGACTTGAAGGTTTTTATGGCAGACGATAGTAGTGCCAAACGCATCCATTTTGCCACATCCCATGCTAATGCCTTAAGAAAAGGCTCTAGTGGAAACCCTTTTGCTTGGTTTAATGTACCTTTCAGAAATACTATAGAGCCTTTGATGAAAAAAGAACTTGGAAGTTCTGATTTTGCTTTGTTTTTGAATAATACGACAGGTAAGCCTTACCGAATGGTTTTTAACGAAAAGGAGTATGAGGATATTCTTGCTTTTATGGGCAAATATAAGGATATCGTATTCTTGCGTGATTGCTTGGATTTGTCTCTATCTCTGTCAATGAATAGGATTGACGAAAATACAAGGACTGAGATTGGCGAATTGGAATATCAGGCAAAGTATCATCCAGAAAGCTCAGAATACAAGAACGTAATTGCTTCTTTGACAGAACGAATGCAAGGCTTATTGGATTCCATTCCTTTTTTCAAAGATGCTGATTATATTTGCGTGGTTCCAAGTAGTCATACTTTTGTGAGAGAAATTGTGTCTGGTTTAAAAGGATTCGATTTTTCTGATATTTCTAGTTCTTTGTCTTGGGATAAAAAATCAGAATTGAAAAATGCTGAAAGCTTGGAAGAAAAGTTAGATGCATTGCTAAATTCTCATTTGAAGATAGCTGATGAGGTGGACTTAAAAGAAAAAAGCATTTTGCTTGTGGATGATTTGTACAAATCTGGGCTAACTATGCAGTATGTTGCAATGATGCTGAAAAATGCAGGATGCTCTCGTGTTTTTGGATTGACTTTAGTAAAATCTTTAGGTAATAATTAGATAGATTATGGATTGGTCTGGTATTGAAATTGTTAAGATACTATTTCGCTTGTTGAGGGTAAAGGGGATGGGACCTGCTAGAGTAAATAAATTACTCTTTAGCATACGAAATAAGGTTACCACTCCTTTAGAACTTCAACGTGAAGTATCTGTTCGTCTAACAGAAGAACAGAGATTGGCGTTTATGCAGGATTATGAAATTTCAGATAGATTATCTGATGTTCAGTATTTATCTATATTGGATAATAATTACCCCAAATCACTATTGGATGAGTTGGGGATAAATAGCCCAACTGTATTATCTTATAGAGGAAATGTAGCATTGCTGTCCAAAAATAAAATTGGTTTCAGTGGCTCTAGAAAGGTATCGGATAAAGGTTTGGGAATTGCTACTGATATAGCTACACAACTTTCTGGTCAAGGCTTTTGTTTGGTGTCTGGATATGCTAATGGTGTGGATATGATAGCTCATAAAACTGCTTTAGCTAATGGTGCCACAACCATTTTAGTATTACCGGAAGGCATAAGTTATTTTTATGTAAGAAAAGAAATTGCTCCTTACTGGGATTGGAACAGAGTGTTAGTTGTAAGTGAATTTGATCCGCAAGCAAAATGGATGGTTTCGCGTGCAATGAAAAGAAACAGTACTCTCATAGCTTTAAGCCAGGCAATGTTGGTGATAGAGGCTGGAGAAAAAGGGGGAAGTCTTGATGCGGGATTAAAGTCCATCGATTATGGAAAAAGATTATTTGTGCCCCAATATGCGGAGTTTCCTACTTCTGCATTAGGTAATGCATTACTGATTCAACATGGCGCTTATCCTTTAAGGATGAAACGCTCTAGTAAAAAAACAAACTTGGACATGTTGTATGCTTCTGTTGGAAGTTTACAGCCTGCAGAATCTTTATTTAGTTAAGGGAAATATGATGTGTAACAGTTATGTATCATGCAATAGACATGATGCATAACTGAAGTTTTTCCCATACCTTTTTATCTAGCATGAAATAAGGGATTCAGAACCTGCATCCTAAAAGGGCAGGGGAATGCCTTGATGTATCCGAATCCTTATTCCCGGACTCCTGGCGATATTGATATCTGGGTGGAAGGGGAAGACAAACGAGTCATCTCCTTTGTCCGTTCTATCTCGCCTCATGAAAAGGCGTGCTATCACCACATCGAGTTCCCATCGTATAAGGGTGTGGAGGTGGAAGTGCATTATCGGCCTAGCTTCCTGTTGTGTTTCTGGCATAACAGAAAGCTTCAGAAATATTATGAGAGAGTTAAGGAGCAGCAGTTCTCGCATCGGGTAATGTTGGGGGAGCAAGGGGAGATTGCGATTCCGACAGCGGAATTCAATCTCATCTTCCAGTTGACTCATATCTACTCGCATCTGATGAATGAGGGGATTGGGTTAAGGCAACTGGTGGATTATTACTATGTTCTTTGCGACTTTTATAAAGTCTATCAAATTTTTTCGAATCCCTCCGTCTCCCTTTCCAAAGGGAGCTCCACTTTCTCCCCAAGCCCCTCTTCAATGGTCTTTACACCCCCTTCGGTTCCCCCGTTTCCGGGGGGCAGAAACCTCAGAAGCGGGGATGTAACCGCACCTTCTCGGTGCTCGGAACCGCTACGCTCTAAGGATGGCGGACCAAAGCGGTCTTCGCCAAATTGTGCGGGATGGGACCGCCGGGATGCTATTGGGGATATGACTTCTGTAACTGCTTTTACTGACTCTTCTGCAACTGCTGCTCGCTCTTCTTCTACTGCTATTGATAGGGTGCAGGAGGAATTGAAGGAGTTGGGGTTGTGGAAGTTTGCAGGGGGTATCATGTATATCATGCAGGAGGTGTTCGGCATGCCTGCCTCTCGCCTTATCGTTCCTCCGAATGAGAAGTATGGTAAGTTTGTGCTGAATGAGGTGCTGGAAGCTGGGAACTTCGGAAAGCATGATGCCCGGAATCGGTTTGGGAGATTAAAGCTCGGACATAATCTCCAAAGGGTGTATCGGGATATAAGACTAGTGAAGTTTTTTCCTGCAGAAGCGCTTTGTGAACCATTGTTCCGTACTTGGCACTTCTTCTGGAGGCTAAAATATAAAAAATAAATTAATCAAATAATTAATTGAAATAACTTTGTTTATGTTTATCGAGATGCAGATAGGTAATCAGCTAGATGAGGATGACTATCTGCACTTCGATTATCAATGATAATCATAATGAAGAAAAAAGTATTTGTAAGCGGTTGCTATGACCTGCTACATTCTGGTCTGCTTCGAGAACAATCCGGAGCGTCATGATGGTATCATCTCGGGTGCCCAGGATTCTATCGGTATCTGTGTTCCCGGTCTGGTGCGTCATTATTATGACAATAACTTCTGGCCGGAGAAGATTGAGAGTACGCAGGATGAGATGACTCTCCGTTTCCTGGAAGACCATCTGGTGATGATTCCGATGGAACCGATACGAAGGGCATAACTATCTGGTGCCCTTCCTCATCATCAGCAGCCTCTTCTTCATGTGGGGCTTTGCCCATGGCATCCTGGAGGTGCTGAATCCGCATTTCCAGGAGTCATTCCATATCAGCAAGGCGATGTCGGCCCTGACGCAGGCTGCTGTCTATGGTGCCTACTTTCTGATGGCGCTGCCTGCCGGATGGATTATCCGGAAGTGGGGCTACAGGAGGGGAGTGATAACAGGACTGGTGCTCTTCGGCATCGGTGCTCTGATGTTCATACCGGGAAGCAGGATCAACAGTTTCTACTTCTTCGTTCTGTCGCTGTTTGTGATAGGATGCGGACTGACCTGTCTGGAAACGAGTGCGAATCCTTATACTACGGTACTGGGACATCCTGACAAGGCGGAGAGCAGAATCAACCTGTCGCAGTCGCTCAATGGTATCGGATGGATTGTAGGACCGCTGGTTGGCGGACAGCTTCTGTTCTCGGGTGTCAACATCGCTATTCCTTATGCCCTGGTGGGTATCTTCGTGCTTGCTGTGGCGCTGGTTCTGTCAAAGATCAAGTTGCCGGACCCAAGGAGAGCGCATGAGGTGGATACGAACGAGATGGTGGAGGAGAAGCCGATGCGAGTGATGGCATTCGGTTTTGGTATGCTGACCTTGTTTCTTTATGTGGCTGCGCAGACGGGTGTGAACAGTTTCTTCATCAACTATGCTGAGGAGAGTATTCATATTGAGAAGCAGACAGCCAGTCTGTATCTCGCTTTTGGCGGAATGGGTCTGTTCTTTATCGGCAGGTTGGCTGGTGGTGTCATCATGAATTATATCCAGCCAAGGCTGGTGCTGCTGGCTTGTGCCATCCTCACCTTTGTAGCCACATTGATCGTGGTGGTATGTAGCGGAACCTTATCTCTCATTGCGTTCTTCGCCCTGTATCTGGGAGAGAGCATCATGTTTCCGACCATCTTCTCATTGGCATTGAGGGATGCGGGTACAAAGACCAAACTTGCCTCTTCATTGCTTATCATGACGATAGTGGGTGGTGCGGTTGCTCCTGTAATCATGGGGTATATTGCGGATACTACGGGCAGTATGGCGATTGCCTTTCTCATACCGCTGGTATGTTATGGGGTGATTGGAACGCATGCGCTTTCGAATCGCCACGTTCCTCTTTAAATAAGATTAGCTGCACTCGGCAATTTGAAAGCAAACTTTCATTGCGCTCATTTGCAAAATCTTTAGATAAAAGGATTTTTTCGAAAATCACCCCGTCCCTCTTTTTTGATAAAGCGAGCTGCACTCGGCAATTTGAAAGCGAGCTTTCATTGCACTCATTGGCATCGCTTTTTCCCCTTAAAGAGGGCTCCACCTCTCATCTCGGTCTTCTCCCCTCAGGGAAGAAGAGGGAAACCGCCCTACTCGGTGCTCGGAACCGCTACGCTCTAAGGTTGGCGGGGCATCAAAGCCCTCGCCATATTTTGCGGGCTGGGACCGCCTGGCTGTTGCGGGGGGAGCCCTGATGCTGCTTCAAAGCCCTCGCCATGTTGTGCGGGATGGGACCGCCTTGCTAAAGGTGGATAGGATTATTGAAGTGCTGGTTTTGTAGTAATTCGCTGATGAGTTGCAGATTTCTTTTGATTTTCTTGGTGGTTTCGAGGAAAAAGCGTATTTTTGCGGCAGATTGCAATTAAAGAATTTAAAAGGAGAACTATTATGGATACATTAGATAAAGAATTTTGGGAAAAACGTGAAGCTGCTATGAAAAGATTTATGGCGGCAAAAGAACGTAAAAAGGCTCGTGTAGCTGAAATTACTAAGAGCCTTTGTGAGGAATATAAGGAACGAACGGGGGTATATCCTAAATATATAAATGTTTGGTAATGAAACCACTTCCTTTGGATATAATTAATGCTTCTGCTCCTTATGAGGTTTATTGGCATGAAACGTCTCGAACTTATCGCTTTAAAAGTGATTTTGGTGTGGTACTAGCTATTGGCTTTGATGATGATGACATCATTGAAAATGCAGAATCATATGTCTTTTCTATCATCAATGTAAATAAAATACCTTCTCCACGAGACTTGAAAATGCGTGATACAGTGATGCTTATCATAGAGAACTTCTTTAATATGAACGAAGCAGCTCTCTTGTATATTTGTGAGAGTGGGGATGGTAAGCAGCATATGCGAAGCCGTCTGTTTGAATATTGGTTTTCCTCTTATCAAATGAAAGATAAGTTTATTTTGATGCCTGTCAGTATCGAAGATATGGAGGGAATTGAAAATTTTGCAGCTTTAATTATTCGAAAAGATAATCCGAATGTTTTAGATATTGTTGCAGAATTTTCAAACACTGTGGCTATGTTTAGGGTAAAACCTAATAGTCATGACTAATTTCTTTTGATATTCTTGATGGGCTTAAAAGTCTTTACGACCCCTTCGGTTCCCCTTGTAAGGGACAGAAACCTTCCTTACCCTTAAGGAAGGCTCCACCTCTCATCTCGGTCTTCTCCCCTCAGGGAAGAAGAGGGAAACCGCCCTACAGTGCTATATTTGCCCCACCTGTCCCTCCCCTGCGGGAGGGTCCTTAACCCACTCCCAAGCCCTCGCCCTTTCCAAAAGGGCAAGGGATGTAACCGCCCTCCGGTGCTCGGAACCGCTACGCTCTAAGGTTGGCGGGGCATCAAAGCCCTCGCCAGATTTTGCGGGATGGGACCGCCTGGGAATAGCTGTTTATAGTTTACAGTTAATAGTTAATAGTTTACGATTGATTTCGTGGTTATTTGCTGATAACTTGCAGATTTCTTGTGATTTTCTTGGTGGTTTCGAGAAAAAAGCGTAATTTTGGCGGCAAAGTTGAACGTTTAATTGAAATAGAATGGAACAGACTGTATTTAACCCTGCTCAGATGAAGATTCTTCAAATGATGTCTTATATCAAGACTCCACAGGAATTAGATAATCTTGAAAATGTTCTCTCTCAATACTTTGCAAAGAAGGTTGATGAGGGGATTGATGAGTTGTGCGATAATGGAAGTATAACTCTTGATACCATAGAGAGCTGGGGTAATGAACATTTACGTACTTCTGGCAAATGAGAAAGATAGTTCTTGATACTAATTGCTTATTGATGAGCCTTCCAAGGATAAGCCCTTATCGTAAGATTTGGGATGATTTCTTGAAAGGTAAATTGACCTTGTACGTTACAAATGAAATTATTGAGGAGTATTTAGAAATCATTGAGCAGAAGACTAATGCAAATATTGCCAGTAATGTTGTGTCTGTGATTCTAAGTCAAAAAAATGTGGAATTCGTAACACCTTGGTATAAGTTGCATCTCATTCAGGCTGATGAAGACGACAACAAATTTGTTGATTGTGCTTTTGCTGCTGGTGCAAGTTGTATAGTGAGCAATGATGCTCACTTTAAAATTCTCAATGAGATAGAATTTCCTCGGATTTTTGTTGTAAACATAAAAGATTTCGTAAAATTATTATTACGGAATCAAGGAAATAATAATCTTAATTAAATAGCTTGCTTCCGTAAGTATCCAAAAGGGAAAGGGATGTAACCGCCCTCCGGTGCTCAGAACCGCTACGCTCTAAGGTTGGCGGACCAAAGCGGTCTTCGCCAGATTGTGCGGGATGGGACCGCCTTGCTATAAAGATGGCTATGGTAGAATTTTGGAAGAGCTGATTTATAGTAGTTTGGTGATAACTTCTGATTCCTACCAATATTTATTAGGGTTTAATTAAAAAAATATCTTCGCTGCTGAATTTAAAAACATAGAAAGCAGTGAGGATTTGTAAGCATCCAACCCCTATTTTGGCGGTTTACCTGATAAGTGTTATCTTTGTCTCACAGATTTGGCTTTCCCTTCGGTCGCCGATTTTCAATTCACGGATTAACACAGATTTCTTGCGATTTTCTTGGTGGTTTCGAGAAAAAAACGTATCTTTGGCAGCAGATTGCAATCAAAGAATTTAAAAGGAGAACTATTATGGATACATTGGATAAAGAATTTTGGGAAAAACGTGAAGCTGCTATGAAAAGATTTATGGCGGCAAAAGAACGTAAAAAGGCTCGTGTAGCTGAAATTACTAAGAGCCTTTGTGAGGAATATAAGGAACGAACGGGGGTATATCCTAAATATATAAATGTTTGGTAATGAAACCGCTTTCTTTGGATATAATTAATGCTTCTGCTCCTTATGAGGTTTATTGGCATGAAAAGTCTCGAACTTATCGCTTTAAAAGTGATTGTGAATCGCCTGTAAATAAAGGCGGTTCAGAGGGTGTGTGGAAATATAGATGGTTACTGAAGTAAAGGGAAAAAGAATATAGTTTAATAATAGAACGACGATGTCTTTAGCAATTTTATTTATCATATTGGTCGTAACAATCGCCTTGGGGGTGATTGTTGTGTTTTGGTTTGACCTCACCTTGATAAAGGGCGCGATAAAAAGTGTCCAAAAGGGCACATCTATGGACCGAAAAGAAATGACAGAGGCAGTTAAACGCTTTTTGGAAAATAGAAGTCTGAATGCCGCACACAAGGCATATATGAGGGCAGTGATCTGTGTTGCTGGAGGTAACACGTTGCTTTCATTTGCGAAGGGTATAATCACGGTAAAGAAAGGCGATGCCAGATACGGCATTGAACTTCTGTATGACAATGGCCTTCCTGCATGGGCTGTTATAAGTTTAGTTTTATTATTAACGATAGCTTACACAGCCTATCTGAATAGCAGGACTAAGAGATACAAGGCAGACATATTGGCTACTGCATCTGCGATTATCAATGATAATTTTAATTTTACCCCAAATCAGGAATGGTTTCGACTAAAGACTAAGAAGGCAATAAAAGATTTAGGAAAGGCATACGACTTGGAGATAAACTTCTCATACGAGTATTTCGACGAAGCACTTGCATCAACATGTAGAGATAGTCGTGTGGCCAAAGTTTTCGCACCAGACGTGAGAACTCTGGCATCTGATTATAGAAGAGGTAAGGAGATTCTTGAGAAGTCTATTGGAACAGAAAGTATTGAGAAGATAGAGATACTCATCAAGGAAATTCAGAAGTTGACAAGCAAGACGCAATTTGAAGGCTCAGAACTGGAAAGGACACTCAAGGATGCAGACGAGATAGACAATATTCTGATGGAGGCGATAACTACGGGAAAACTGAGTTATGGCGACTACAGATACACTCAACTGCACTCGGCTGTAGGGAAAATCAGAGAACGATGCGAGAATCCTTGGATAGCCAGCATTTCAAATCAGACATTTATCATTACAGGACAAGGAGGATGCGGAAAGACTCATTTGCTTGCAAAACTGTCGGATGAACGAATTAAGCTAGGATTGCCAACCATTTTCTTCTTGGGTAAATTAATAACGGATACAAGTAACCCGTTATCTCAAATAGCAACGATTCTTGACGTACACAGCAAAAAGGAATTATTCCTGAAAGCTTTGGATGACTATGGCCTCAAGCATGGTAGGGTGCTGATAGTAATAGATGGTATCAATGAAGGCAAGGGACTGTCTTTATGGAAAAACCACCTTCTAAGTTTTATCAATGAGTTCAGTGAGTATAAGAATATATCTCTGATTCTGTCTGTAAGAACTAATAGCAGCCATAACTGGTTCAGTAAGTTCATAGAGCAGCAGCATCAGTTCCCCTCATACAGACATACTGGTTTCGAGCAGAATGCTGCAGGAGCTGTGGAATATATGTTCAGGGCATTTGACGTTCCTCTTCCAACATGGCCGTTGTTTCAAAGAGAGTTTACTAATCCGATGTTGTTGACCCTGTTTTGCAGGACTCACTCTGGTGAAAAACTTGCCCCTCGTTTTGAGAGCAAACTTGACATTATCAAGAACTATCTTGGCCATTTTAATGGCCGCTTGGCAGAAACTTTTAAGTATTCGAGCTTGACCCCGTTGGTTCAAAACGCTCTTGGCCTGATAAGCGAAGCAATAGTTAAGACAAAAGGTAGGTGGTTTGTTGAGCGAAATGTTATTGAAGATATATTAAATAGATTCCCTGAGATTGATAAAAAGCAAGGCCTTTTTCTGGATGCCCTTGTAGATGAGGGCATATTGAACGAATATGAAAGCGACAATGGTGTCAGTTATTCTTTCGGATACGATACGATTGGTGCTTACATGAAAGGGGTGGCAATAGCGAAAGATGAATCATACAAGGATCTCACTTATGGTTCGGAATCAGAACTGGAGGCGTTGACCGATCTTGTTCCATTATATAGGGGAAAGGAATTGTTTGAGTTATTATCAGATGATGAGGCATATGCAGATTATCTGAAAGATTTGTTCATAAATACACTTTCATCACGCTCTACTATAACAGATGGAGGAGCCAATCTTTTAAACAGTTTGCTGGAAGAGGGTGACTATTACAATTTCTTCAGGGTTGTTGTAAATAATCCATTCAGGAATGACTTGCCGATTACGGTAGAGAAGCTTGACACCCTTCTTTTGCCGATGAGAATGGTGGAGAGGGATGAGATGTGGACACAGTTAATCTCAGGGGAGACAGAACTTTACAATCCTTTGATGGCTTTGGCCAAATGGGGTTGGTCTGCTTCGCCATCAATTATCGGCAGCATAGAGAAGGGCTGTCTAAGGAATATTGTTCATCTGTTGGCATGGACGTTATCTACCACATATATTGAACTACGCGATAAGTCAAGCAGAGCCCTCATCAATATTTTGAAGAATGAGCAGGAGTTGATACTTGATTTTATCAGTACCTTTGTAAAGGTTGATGACCCCTATATTGTAGAACGGGTATATGCAGTTGTTTTTGGGTGTTGCACAGGTAATGCCAGCGGAATGTATGTAGAGAAAATCGCACAATTGATTTACGACGAAACTTTTAAAGCCGGCAATCCTCCAGAGGATATACTGACAAGAGACTTCGCCAAGTGTATTGTGGATTATGCTGTTTCCATAGGATGTGCATTAAAATATGATAGCGAGAAAGTGTGCCCTCCTTACTGCAAGACGAAGAAGAATGTGTATGTTGAGACGGAAGAAATACTAAAATACAAACTACCATTCGATAAAGATGGTGACACACAGCTTATAACGGCTCAGAACAATATTCTTGACTCGATGTGTACCGAATATAGCAGCAGGGGAATGTATGGAGATTTTGGCCGCTATGTTTTTCAAAGTGCATTGGATAATTGGAAAGACGATATAGAGGAAATATCCAATTATGGAATAAAAACGATTTTTGAGGACTTTGGGTATGATGCGCAATTATTTAAAGTATTTGATGGTCAACACGCCAGTTGGGAGCGGCATGGAAATAAGATAGAGCGAATAGGAAAGAAATATGAATGGATTGTACTGTACAAAATAGCCGCTATTCTGGAAGACAACCATTTTGGAGAACCACTCGACAGGGATTGGAAGTCACCCACGATTTACCATTTGCGACGGTTTGACCCTACCATTATGATGAATCCTGATGTGAGGGACTTTACGACTAGCATCCCTGCTTACAAGGTTCCAGAGTATGATATATCAGGAGGTGACAATCGGAAATGGATGTTGGATTGGAAGAAGATTCCATCCCTTAAAGATTATTTAATTTATAAAGGGGATGATAATAGAGAGTGGATATGCCTGTATGCATACTATTCAATTTCATCGCTTTCGGAAGAAGATAAATATCCAACGGAGAGAGAATTGTGGGCTTTCGCACAATCATTTTTTGTAGATAGTATTCATCGGGAAGGGATGTGTTCTCTAATAGACAGAGACGGCTTGGGTGGTCGTAGCGGTACTGAAAATCATGAAGCAAGCTATAGTTATTACCGAGAGTATTATTGGGCGGATAGCTACAAGACCCAAATAGAGGGTCAAGACTATATCAATAGAGAATATGAAACAGGAAGTAGTAGCACATCGTTTAAGGTACAACCATCTTACTTGCTATATGACATCAGTTCGGATGCGGACTATTCTGTGGGCAGCTCACGTGAAATGATATTGCCATCACCCTTCTTGTTTGATGAGCTTAATCTGAGATTCTCCGTTGCTGATGGTGTGTGGCTTGCTCCAGACGGCTCGGTGGCATGCTATGATAGTTTTTGGGTTTATGGTGGTCATGCAGGGTTGTTTGTCAGAAAAGATTTGCTGCTACAGTATTTGCATGAGACAGGTAAGAGTCTTGTATGGCCCATACTGATGGAACGGACGTATAAACCAGAAGGAACTTATTGGCCAAGTATACAAGTAGGTGGATATGCTTGGATGGACGAAAAAGGTAAGATTAGGCACAAAATACGCACCTATGAACTTACCGCATTTCAAAAGAAGCGTAATAGTGTTATGTTTGCCATACGTAGGTCCTTGTATCAGGTTAAGAAGAAACTGGTGGAAAAGGGGCTGGTAAAAGTTTCGGTGGAGGAACATTTAAGAATGTTGGCAGAAGAAGACTATGATTTTAAAGATTTCTTGCAGTAAAATGGTTATAGATATCAAGATTAGATTATAAAGAAACAGGGACAGGTTTCTGTTTCAGATAAAATGGAATACGTAATATCGAGTTAATGGCAAGGCAATCCAGACAACCTTCAGGAACGGGAATCTATCACGTGATGATGCGTGGTATAAATCATCAAAACATTTTTGAGGAGCATGAGGACTATTCATATAATAAACTGAATGACCTTGTGAATATTCCTTTGTCTGATGATGTTGCATGCCTTGATATAGAAGATACATCGAAAGGCCGTCCTTCGGATAATCAGGTAATGTTACTGATTAAAGAAAAGACTGGCGTAATGAATAGCAGTGCCTTTCAGCAATTGCCTAAAGAAACAAAACGGTCGGTTTTGATTGAATTGAAGGGTATGAGAGCATCATTTCGCCAATTGGAGAGATTGACCGGAATCGGAAAAAGTATGATATTTCGTATGTGATGCAACAGAAACCTGTCCCTGTGTTTCAAGATTTAGGGTTATGAAAATGGAATTACGTATATTTTTTTCTTGGCAGACATCGTCGAAAACTGATAAACTCAACAACAAGGAGTTTATCTTGGAAAGTATTCAGAAAGCGGTGATAGCTATAGAAAACAAGGGCACTCTGAAGGGTATCACCTTCAGAGTGCAACAGGGTACTGGTGGCGAACCTGGCACTCCTGACATGATAGCGACCTGTCTGAGGAGAAATGATGAGTGCCATATCTTCATAGCTGACATTTCCGTTGACAAGCACTTCAACAAGGTGCAGCGGTGGGCGAACAGGAAGCCAGAACTTAGAGAACGTCCCAACGAGAATGTGATGTATGAGTTGGGCAGAGCTGACGGACATCTGGACTACGGGCAGGTGATACAGGTGGCCAACACGGTGTTTGGCGATGTGTCTGAGAACGACTATCTGCGACCAATAGATATTCGGCACAAGCGCAGACCCATCACGTTTCATTTGGAAGCCAATGATGGACCGAAAGCAGAAAAGGTGAGGAGGGAGTTGACAGAGAACTTAAAGACAGCTCTGAAAAAGTCTGCCAAGGCTGCACTGGAACATATCCATAAAGAATTGTTGCCCTACGAGCGGTGCGAGGATGCCATCAAGGAAATGCAGTTTGAGGGAAAGTTTATCTTCAAGGGCAATCTGAAGGACATGGAAAAAGCCATTTCCGACAACAAAGGACTTTTGAGGGTGTTGGGATTGAATGGCGTAGGAAAGACGAGGCTGGTGATGGAAACGGTGCTGAAGGAGACAGAAGAAACACCAAAACTCTATTGTGACTGTCTGCTGGCAGCGGAACAGTACGTCATAGACACCACGACCAGAATCTATGAGAAATATGGAAATACCATACTGATACTCGACAATTGTAATGAGGGCTTGTTCGCTAAACTCAAGACTCTGTACGGCAGGAAGAACGCACAGAACCGGCTGTATGCCATCAGTGATGAGACAGTAGCACCGAGCAACGGATGCGAATATGTGTTGTTTAATGATGCTTACGAGGAAGTGGTTGACGGTATTATAGCCAAGTTTTACGGTCAGAATGACGAGGTAAGCGCGAGGATAAAAGACAATGCCTGTGGCAATCCGCTGTTTGCTGTTCAGGCGATAAAGGGTCTCAAAGAGACGGGCGACCTGAGAGACTTCGATGACCGAAAGCTCATGGCCAATATGCTGTCGGCAGCAGAAGGTAGTGAAGAGCGCGTCATAGCAGAGACGCTTTCTTTGTTCTCGAATATCGGTTACGATGGCGATGCCCACAAGGAGATAGAGGCAATAGCGAAGAACAAGAATATTACAGGGCTGAATGGGGATGATACCGTCTTGGTGAACAAGTTCGACACACTTATCAAGAAATATCTTGACCGTGGCCTGATGCAACGTGTAGGTGTGTTTGTCCGCTTCCGCTCACCTGCCATTTCAAAGATGCTGGCAATGGAATGGTTTGACAAGTGTACGGCACAGCAGCTGGAGCAAGTCATTATAACCCTCGGGCAAGTGGGCATGGCCGTTAATCTGGTTCCGCCCTTCTTTGAAAAGGTGCGCGACATGGACAACAACAGCAGGGTGATAGACTTGCTGAAGGAGTTGCTACAACCGAACAGGCTGCTGACATTCAGGGATTTTATCAATACAGAGGTGGGTTCCAAGATATATCGCTCGCTGATAGAGGTGGTGCCAGAGGCTGTCGCCGACAGCCTATATACGAGCCTTGGTGGTCTGAGCATAGACGAATTGAAGGAGATAAGGGATGGACGCAGGGAGCTGGTATGGACATTGGAGAAACTCTGCTATAAGCCAGAGACGTTCCAAAAAGCCGCAAAGTTGCTCCTGCGGTTGAGTTGCGCTGAAAACGAGTTTATATCGAACAACGCAACGGGTGAGTTTGTGGCGCTCTTTCCTGTCAGGTTGCCCTCAACATCCGTGCCGCTTGCAAAGAGACTTGCATTCCTGCAAAGAGAGATAAAGAGTCAGGAAGAGAAGCCTGTGGTGATGAAGGCCCTTGGCAGAGCGTTGAGCACAGCAAACTTTATCCACTTTGGAGGCAAACAGAAAGTGGGTACTCAGGTATATGGCTACTACGAGCCTCAGTCCGACCAAGAGATTGATGACTACATCAACGGATGTCTTGACTTGCTGCAACAAGAGATAGACGGCAACACAGAGTATAAGGATGAGAGTATCGGAATGCTGGTTTCCAACTTCAGGTCGCTGAACGCTTTCGGGTCGTTCGACGCTGTGATGCCACGGGTGGAAAAGGTTGCTGCCTCGCTGAACTATGATTGGGATGATATGTTGAAGGTGCTGCATTTTGCAAGGCGAGACCCAGAAAAACTGAGAACCGCTCAAAACAAGCAGCGGATAGAGGCACTTATCCAAAAGCTGACAAAGACAGATTTCGTATCACGCTTTGCCGCTGTGGAAAGTTTTGAGAAGAATGACTACTTGGGGATGGCTGACTTTGAGCGACAGAAGATAGTGGATGGGAAGTATGAGGCCTTGGCAGATGACCTGGTTAATCAGAAGCTATATAGCAAAGAGTTGCTGAAAGACATATATGACAGCCAGACCTTCCTCGCATACGCATTCCCGATGAAGTTGGTGGCTTTGAGCACTCCAGAAGAGCAGCTGCAATTTGCCTCCGACTCGATAGACCTGATGGAGGGGAGAACGAGCAGCATCTTCGTCTATTACGTGAAGGATGTGACGGAAGAGGTGTTTGCGCAGATAGTTTCTATCATTGAGGCAAAAGAGAAAGAGTGGTTGCTTTTCTCCCTTGTAGCTATAAGGAATTATGGCTTCACACATCCGTATGTAGATAAGCTCTTTGAGTTGGTGGCCCAGAAGAAAGTTGAAGCGGGAGGGTTCGTAAGTTATTGGAGCTATGTGCGTATAGACAGACAGTCAACGCCAGAAGGAGTTGACCTGTTGGCACGCGTGATGCAGCTGCCAGACGGATTCGAGATAGGTCTGCACATGGCGATGTCGCAATATTTGAGCAGTCAGCACAATAACGACAAGATGGATGCACTGATGGAGAGTGAGATAGCAAAGCGGGCAGACAAGGTGCCGGAACTTATCACCAATCCGCAGTACTCCCACATCCTTGGAGCATTGTTGACAAAGGGCAAACGAGACGGTCTTGCTGGAGCAATGGCAAAGGGCGTATTCTCTTATATTGTAAACTCGGACTCCACGACGTTGAGATATGAGGTGGAAACCGTACTGCAGCGGCTTTTTGAGAACTATTTCGACATCACATGGCGGGAGATGGCTGGTCTGATGTCAACAGAGGATGATGCTGATAACTTTGTAAAGTTTTATTTCGCTTTTGGCTTTTCCTCGCTTCATAATCCATTCCCAGGCTTGATTTTCAAGAAGGAGAATATGCCTGTGTTGATGGACTGGTGTAAGAACCACCCCGACGTTGCCCCTTACAGGCTGATGGCGTTGGCTCCATTGATTGATGGAGATGGTTTGTCGGAGCCAGTGATGGCTCTGCTTGACAACTATGGCAGTCAGAAAATGGTACGGACAGCCCTGAGTGACAAACTCGGCACGTTCGCTGGGCCTGCATCGACATACAACGACAGAGCATCGTTGATTGAGCCTCTGACCAAGCACAACAACCCAGACGTAAACAATTGGGCAACGCTTGAAATTGAGCACCTGAAATATTACGGACGGCAGACACAAAAGATGGAGGAGAACTTTTTGCTTCCTGGCAGACTGCCCAGCCATCAGTGGGCATTGAATCCGGAAGGGGATTAAGAGTTTAATTGTTATGAAAAAGACTTTGGTAATATTTTTTTCTTGCTTCTAGTGTTTTGGATGCCAGAGATAGGGGAGGCGTGTCCCTTCTTGGGCTACGCTGATGCAATTTGCTGTAAGCTGCTGATTACAGAGGGCATTGCATGCCTTGTGACGGTTGTGCCCTATGTTATATGGATACGCAAAAATCTATATCTGCCATGGTGGTTGGCTTATTCGAAAATGCTGTTGCTCTTGCTGTCGATGATGCCATTCTGGAATAGTGGATTTAACATCTGCTCTACACAGTTCATTATTGCATTGACTTTTGTCATAATGTTAGTGATGGATGCGTTCGTGCTATTTAGGAAAAGTTCAATGAAGAAATCTGGCGTGCAGGATGAGGGTCATAGAGGGTCATAGGGACAGGTACCGCTGACCCACTTCATCATTAATAATCTGATTAATTCATTATACATCGTATGTCAAGGCAGGCGCGAACAGAATCGGGAACTGGAGTATATCATGCCATACTTCGAGGAGTGAACAAACAGCAGATATTTGAGTGTGACGAAGACTATGCACATTTTGTTCGCATTCTCCGTCGTCAATGCGGAATTGCAGTCAGTACCCGTCCCTCGCAAATCGACGAAGAACCAAACGAACCTGCAGAACGTCACTGCTACATATATGCATGGTGCCTTATGGGTAACCATGTTCATCTCCTTCTCAAGGAACATAATGAAAGCATAGGTGATGTGATGAAGCGTATTTCGTCGTCATACGTTTACTATTACAATCACAAGTATGGCCGTATAGGACATCTCTTTCAGGAGCGCTTCAAAAGCCAACCGGTCAACGACTGGGATTGTTTTCTAAAGCTTTTCCGCTATATTCATCAGAACCCGCTGAAGCCACATCTCGTAACTGACCTCAAGGACTATCGTTGGAGCAGTTGGTTGGAATACAATTCCATACTTCAGCATCCTTTCACCTCTATAGACGCCGTGCTAAGACGCATACCGCTACGCGAACTTCAATGTCTCGTAGGCGATCTGCTTTCTGATGAGGAAGATCAAGAGTTTCTTGATATATATGTAAAATCGAAGCGGACTGGGTTTTCCGATGAAGAAGTCTGGCAACTTCTTTCAACTTTCAGTGGAGCCACTAACGCTACCGAGTTTCAAGCCTTAGAACGTCCGAAACAGAAGCATTACCTTTATATGGTACATGAACAAGGTGTAGGCCCCCGAACGCTTTCGCGTCTCACCGGTGTACCTTATTCCGTTGTGCAGCGCGCTACAAGCAAAGCAAACGAACAAAAATTACAGACAGGAGTTGTGAGTGAAGATTCTCCTCTGGACGAACTCTATTATTCCTATTGTGATGATGGAGAATTTGAAAAGTACCCAGAATACTGAAATATAAATAAGTGGGTCAGAGGTACCTGTCCCTGTGACCCCTTAAGGTTGGCGGACCAAAGCGGTCTGCGCCATGTTATGCGGGCTGGGACCGCCTTGCTAAAGGTGGATAGGATTATTGAAGTGCTGGTTTTGTGGTAATTCACTGATAACTTGCAGATTTATTCTGTTTTTCTTGGTAGTTTCGAAGAAAAAGCGTATTTTTGCGGCAAGTTATATAAACTAAATAATAGGAGATAAGATTATGGCAATAGATATAAAGGTTATTCCGACTCTTCATGGTGATGAAGCTATTCGCTTTATCAACAATGCTGATGAGGTTATGAAAAGTAAAGAGCGTGTTGATTTTTCAGAGAAAATAGCTATAGCTCGTGCTATATTAAAAAAAGCAGGAATGTAATTATGGGATTTTTATTAGATAAGTGTAAACTTAAAAAGATGGACGACGAGATTCTTTCGACTTGCCATCCTTTTACTTGTGGAGATGAGGATTTGGATGATTTCTTTCTACATGATGCAATGCGTTATAAAGCAGAATTGCTTGGTAAAACTTATTGCTTCGTGCTGGATGATGATCCTAAAACCATTGTTTGTATGTTTACTTTGTCTAATGATAGTATTAGAGTAGATGTCATACCTAATAGTCGTGGTCGTAAACTGTCTCATGGTATTCCTAGAGAGAAACGAATGCGTAGATATCCTGCTGTACTTATTGGAAGGCTTGGAATTAATGTTGACTTTCGTCATCAAGGTATAGGGTCAGAATTATTGGATTTCATTAAATCTTGGTTTATAGATGAAGAAAATAAAACAGGATGCCGCTTTTTGATAGTTGATGCCTATAATTGTATGGTTCCATTGGATTTTTATCAAAAGAATGAATTCTTGTTTTTGTTTTCGACGGAACAGCAAGAAGCAGAGAATCTGGGGTATGACATGACAAAGTCGTTGCATACGCGCCTCATGTATTATGATTTGAAGAAGTTAACTTCAAATTGAAAAACGTATTAATACAATGCGCCATTTGTATTATCAGTAGTTAGACAAGAACCAGAGTTTTTCTGTCTAGAGTTTTTGAGGTGTCCTTCCGATTTATGTGTTGAAGTGGAAGTATCATGCCTTGATGACAGAAGCACTTTTAGTTAAAGCTGCTTTAAAAATCGAAAAAGTCTAATTTCTTAAAATACTCTGTATCCCCAGTAAACACTGGGGATGGAGTGCTATTGCCTTAGGGATTGGATGCTTACATAGTGATCGTAAATATATAGGTATATCACCATTACAGCGTAAGGTTTTAACACATTAAGTATTTACCTTTGCATCCGAATTCTTAAAATCAGAATTATGGAAACAAAGGAATACTTCGAAAAGGTGATGCGTAAGTACAAACGCTTCTCCAAGGGTAAGAAGTTTGGCAGAGCGTATGAATGGCTTGTAGAATATGCGGCACATAACAGAAATGAGTTTTCACACTGGATGAAGGGATTTGTACCCTATCCCCGTCTAGGTTAATAAAGAATATAAACTAAGAAACAAAAGAGTTAAGTACGAAGAGCCGTGTGATGGGAGATTGTCAAGCACGGTTCCGAGAGAAGGGAGGATGAAATTCCCTCCACTTACTCGACTATATAAATACACAAAGTATGGAAGGTTATAATAATAAGCCTGAGATGCTATTTGTTCTCAGGATGAATGCAGAAGGGAATGATGTTTTCATAGAAGAATATGAACTTTCAGAGTTTCCTAAGTTGGAGGAATGGTTTAATAAACCCAAAGGAATTTTCGATTATAATGCGATATTTGAGGAAATGAAACTCGTGGGACAATGTCTAGGAGCAGAAAGAATCGTCAACTACGATAGAAGAAAGTTTGTTTTAGAACTTGAGCTGAAGGATATGAAACAGAGCTTGAAAGATTATACGGAAAGTGTATTGAAAGTTGAAAAGGCTTTGGAAAACATAGGAGTGGAAGATTTCAAGCATGCTAAGAGTATGGAGAAATTAAATTGGTGTAGTTTCTCAGATTTGTTCTATATATATGGCAAGCCATTCTTAAAACTTGAATACCGCTTAGGGCATCGTCTTAGATTAGATTCTGGTATAGTGGGATATAATATACCTTGTTGGAAGATAGAATTCCTACATCGAGGTGATTTGTCTGTACATAAAAGAAATGATTCGGTGGAAGGACAAAAAACGTTTGATGAATGGATGCAAGTGATAGCCCAAATTCCAGAAGATGCCGATTTGAAAAAGAAGAAAATATGTGAACTGATTCATACTATATATGGTTTTGAGATTCAAATAACAGATATTCTCTATGATCCAGCTTCTAAATGCTTCGTCTTGAAGGAAGAAGTAGAGCAGAATATGCTGAAGGACATTAAGCCAGAAAGGGCAGTGGAACCTGATGAAATAGCCAAATATACCACATTAGATACGCTTGTTGCTGTATTGCAGTCGGGAAAGATGCGTATGAATAGTATTGTGTCGATGAATGACAAAACAGAGATAGGTTTTTTAGAGGAATACATTAGAAACTACAAAGAAGACTTTGATGAAGAATGTGATAAGTATCTGTTTGCAGATAAAGAATTCATTACTTCTTTTACTACACGTATTGACGATCTTGATATGTGGAGATTGTATGGGGACAATGCCCGTGGCGTATGCATGGTGTTTGAGCGCATAAACAAGGATAGTGATGAACTTTTTAATATTAGTTATATAGCTGAAAAATCAGATGTTCTAGAGAAAATTGCCAAATTACAAGATGCATTAAAGGATAATTCTATCAGATTTCGCATGAACCTCTTGAAGAAATACCAGCATTTCTTGAAGCTTTCAGATTATTCTTCTGAGAGTGAATGTCGATTGATGGTAAATAGTGAGAAAACTGACGGATGGTTTATTAATCGTGATAACGGTATTTTGACACCTTACATTGAGAAGAAGTTAGTGAGAGAAGTCGAAGAAGATAATATATATCCGTTCCGCTTAAGTGGAATTATTCTTGGACCTGCTTCTCGGGAACTAACGGCTAATATGATGCAAGTTCTCTATATGGCGGCTCAATGTCAGTATTCGCTTTTTGTGAAGCAGAGTAAGATAACTAGTTATAGGTGAGGTGTATAGAGTGATGTTACAAGTTGAACTATAAACAATATAAGAGTATGTTTGAAAACTTGGATAAGATTAAGAGCGTTATTACGAATATTTTTACTCAAATATCTTTGAATAAATTGTCCAACTGCCATGACTTAAATGTCTTGGCAGAAAATGTGTTTATGTATGTGCTGAATGACTGCTTTGATTATCATTTGCAGAATGCTAATATATTGAATAATGTACCTAATCAAGTGGGTTTCGATTTGATTGATACTAAAAATAAAATTATCTTTCAGGTTACTTCTTCTGATACAATAGAAAAATATTCCGAAACCATTAAAAAGGTAAAAAACGTGCATGGCCTCGAAGGATTCAATCTGAAATTCTTTATATTAAAAGCATCTGCTAATAAGCATCCAGCAAGTAGCAAAATACACAATCTATCAAGTCCTATAATCTTTGATAAAGACAAAGATATACTGGATGGAAATTGGCTTTTTGCCCAATTTACTTCACATTTTGATAGAATTTCACTTATAGAGAAACATCTGGAATTACTATTTAATGGTGAACTTTCCTATAAAATGATTTATCGTCTCCTGAAATATTCAGAAACCATTTGCGATTATCCTTTACCTGAGCATTATTTACCTCGTAAGTTTGCTCTGAAATCAGATCGTTCGGAGGCCTTTGATGTATTGTTCTCTCCAGAATCTAAAGAATATTCATTGGATAAGATTCTTGAAGAAGTGGTCAAGAATAATGAATTGCGTAAGCTTGTTATCTTTAGTACTGCTCAAAATGGTAAAACAACAGAGCTTTATAGGCTATATAACATAATTTCCAAAGATGTGGAAAAGGGTGTTCAATTTATTGCGGCATCTTCTTATAGTCAATTTCATCATGATAGTTTCTTTAATATTTTGCCATGTAGATTAGAAGAAAACCAATACATTCTTCTAGATGGTATGGACGAACTTAATGATAAAGATAGGAATTCTTTGATAAATGAACTAAGGGATTTCTTAAAAGAGTACTCAAAAATAAAGGTTGTAGTTACATGCCGTTCAAACTATAACAATGGTAGAATGTTGAGTGATTTTACTCAACTTGAAATGCTGCCTTTATCTTATGATGAAATAGTATCTTACATAAAGGGTAGTCTTGGTGAACATACGACAAGTTTTATTAAATATATCGAACAGCACCAAAACATTTCAGAACTTCTTGATGTGCCATTCTATCTGTCTTCTGTTGTTGATTATTTTGGCGAAAAACATCAGATTCCTCAAACACAAGAGAAAATACTTGATTATATATTTGCCAAAAGTTTGAAAGTGAAAGAAAAAGAGGGAGATACCATTAATGACTTAGCATATGGGGCAGAAGGCTTGTTTACAGTGATTGCGCTTACCATGCAATTTTCAGAAAAACAAGTATTGTCAGGGAAAGAATTATATAAATATTTAAAGTTTTCCAAAGAAAAAATTTCTGATCTAACTTTATATACTATATTTAAAAAAGATTCCTTTAAGGACGTTTATTCTTTCATTCATAATGGCTTTAAAGAGCATTTTGTTGCAAAATTCTTAAAGAATCTTTCCTGCCAAGAAATATTAAAGATAGTATGCTACGCAAATGGTGAAATTCCAATAATTAAGAAGAACTGGTATAATGTGTTGGTTCTTGCTATCTCATATATGAATGAATCTGTCAAGAAAGATCAGATGATAGACTGGTTATTAAAAAATGATGTGAAGGTTTTACAGAATATTGATTCAACCAGTATTAGTATGGTGGTTAAGCAGAGTGTTTTAAAGGGAATTTTAGGAGAATATAGTAAAGAGCAAATTTATCCTGATGATTTTTACAAAATAGCCAAGTTTATAGCATGCTTGTGTAATACAAAAAATAATGCAGAATTCCTGTTGAAAGAGTATAGAAATGTTCATCAGATAAATCCATATTTGGCTTTGTTGGCAACTTGTGTTTCTATGATGGACTTCTCCAGTCCTTCTGTTGGCATATTGCTGTCTGACTTCAAGAAAGTTGTTTTCGATAAGATTAATGAACTGGGGAATAATGATGATCAGGAAACCTATTCTTTGTATGTACCCTTCTATAGTAGTTATTTGAATGCAGAAGAAGACATTGATAGACTTATCATACTTGATGTAAAGTCGAAAGATCATCATATCATACAAACAGCTTTTCAGCTGATTGCTAATTTGAATCAAGCTGATAAATATGTGGAGTATATTATTGCGCAAGAAAGATATTTGCAGAACTATAGTCTAAAGAGTACAACTCATATCGTTCATCGCCATGATTTCTACAAATGTTTGGGGAATGTTTATGGTAAAAATGAGTTAAAGAGATTATGGGAGTTCTTGCCGCAACTCTTTGATGAGGAAAAGGCGGATCATAATCAGGCTGATTTGTTAAATCCTATTCAAAAAATGCTATGCAATAGTAAAGTATATGTGGATGATGAGGTCTTCTGTCAAGTAGTTATAGATTCATGGATCCAAATTGCTAAGGATCATGATTATATTTCTTTTTCTTTGCGAGATACTATTGTTGAAATTTATAAAGCATTCCGTAATTTTTGTATAGAAAATGTATTAAAGCCTGACTTCATTAGTCTCATAAATGAAATTAGAGGTGTTGAAGATACTCAACAAGAAATAAGGCTTTTGCAAATTCTAAAAATAAAACTGTCTTTGTTGGGTGCAGAAACAGATTTGAAGGAATGTATAGATGTGCTGAAACCAGATTCGATAAATGATTTTGGTATTGCAACTTGGCTTACTAATAATTATGATGATGCGTGGAATCTTCTGCATTATGACTTGGTTCATAAGAAATTTCCCAAAAGAAGGTTTTACCATCCTAATGAGATGAAGTTGCGTGAAGAAAAAAGCATGGCGTTGCTTCTGGATTATGCCCAATTTAAAGAAACGGTGCTATATATTGTAAATCAGTATGCACCGAAAGCTAGAAAGGAATTGTATGCAAAAGTAAAGGAATGCGAAGAAAACAAGTGGGACAGTTATGTCGGTTCGTTTATGAGCTTATTCTATAATTATAAAACACAGGAATATGACCTGCAGGAAATCAAAAATAACATAGAAGATCAAAGCCTTTATGAAGTGTTTGTATTGGATCAATTGGCAAATCACAGGATAAAACAGTTAACAGGCAAGCAAAAGAACTGTTTGAAAGTAATACTTGAACATGTGTTGCCGAAGATAAAAGATAACCGCACAGGCCAGAGATATCTGAGCTTGGCATTAGATTATGAAATTACTTTAGATAAGGATGTTCAAGAAATATGTTTGAAATATGCTTCTGTAAGAGATAGCAGATGGGAACATGCTTATAGCCATAAACCTTTTATTGATTACGCAGTTCAGGAACTAGGTAAGGAACGAGCTGAGCATAGAATTATTTCTTTGATAAAGAATCCGAAAGGCTTAGATGTTTGTGACTTTCTCGAATTGGCAAAATACGCAATAAATGCGCACTTGTCTGAAGTGTATTCCTATATATTTGAATTCATTAAGCATGACGAAGACGGTTATTCTGGGAATATCATAAATTTGTATCTTAAAAGTGAACCTGACGGAATGGAACAAATTATGGCTATCTTCCAAGATATTCCTGATAAGCATAAAGCGTATGTCCTAAAAATGTTGATGTGCCATTTAAAGGATGATATGCAATGGGTAAAAGATACTCTAGTTCACTTTAAGGATACACTATTGAAATATGACAAAAAGACATATTTGGAGTGTCAGGCATCATTAGGTAATCAAGAGGCTTTCGAAGAGATTCTTAAGTGTATGACAGAAGATAAATATTATTTCGGTAATGTGTTTACTGCAATTAGATTCTGTAATTATACAATAGATTCTTTACCCGTTTTCGATAAACTTTTAGATCTTTCTTTTACGATGGATTCATCGTTCTGGACAAGTAGTATTATTGACGGGATAAAAGGGATGGTTGGAACCTCTTCTGTTAATCTTGAAAAGGTGATAAAGGTTCTAAGCTCAAAAATCACGGATGAACGTACGTGGTTAAATAAAACCATTGATAGCATAAAATATAGTTATTATGAAGCGGTTGACTCTCATATGACAATAGAACTGGCGGCAGAAAAGGTACGTAAAATGAAAATGCTCTCCAATTCTTTGAATATATGATGCTCATAGCGCTTTAACTGTACCGCTTGCATCTCTCAAATGATACCACCTTGTTAGCGTGGTTACAGGTGTCGCCTACTACGAGAACTGGAGACACCTGCTGTAATGACATCTTATAGTTCGTTGTCCAATATTTCCATCATTTCTGCAGCTGTAATCACTTGCGGTTCTTTTGGGAAGTGTTTTAGATTACCTGTTACTAAGAAGGAATCTTCCTTGCTCAGGCAGACTTCGTAGAAGACTCGGTCATCCTCATCTGGCATTTCGCCAGAATAAGGAAAACGGGACGAATCAATTCCGTTTTGTTTTACAAGTTCTATAACTGTG
>ERZ1023814.22-NODE-22-length-54987-cov-12.795129_pt1 | contig 54987 bp, 52 predicted proteins | sample MGYA00380377_ERZ1023814 | MGnify/ENA primary metagenome ERZ1023814 (study PRJEB33179, sample SAMN07449063) | human gut metagenome | biome: Human-gut; feature: Human associated habitat; material: Faeces | host: Homo sapiens | place: India:Kasaragod | collected...
GTCGAAACCCGAGTGCCGCGAATAGTCGGCGTACTGTTTCGGCCGGGTGCAGCCCAAAATAAAAAGACAAAGTAATGAATATATTATCACCTTTTTCATAATGAATTAAGCATAAAGAAATCCAACCATTTTATTTGCTGGAAATCATTCGTAAGAAGCATTAGTAGCATTGTTCCAATTCCTGCAACTCCTTCCAAAAGTCCATATTCATTTACCCAACCTCCGTATTCAGCCGTATGCCATGCTCTATATCCGGCCAATCCACCCTCCATGTTACCTAATTCCAAGGTACCGTCAAGCCAATAATCACGGGTTTCTTCAAACAGTTTTTCACCGGTTTGCATATACACATAGTGAAACATCATACACACGCTTGCAGCTCCATGACATAAACCGGCATCGATAATACCGGCATTTCGGAAATCCCTGCGCGAAGTCGAAAACCGCAGCACCTCCAACGCTTTTTCCTGCCATTCCCGGTTATGCAACACTTTTCCTGCCTGCCACAACGATGTCGCTACACCCAAATCGCCATAGCACCAACCCAAACGACTTTGATGATTTATTTGCTCCGGATCGTTCTCTAATGATTGACTGGGAAAATAATTGCCGTGTTGTTGCGGATCGATCTCCTGGGACAGAATATAATTACAAGTATTCCTGATGATCCGATCCCGTTTCTCCCGATCGATCCCTTCGCTTTCCAACAAGCTCAATACGGATACTATACTCGACATCCCGTGCGACAGGCAGATATTGTATCCGACGCCTCTGTCCAGTCCCAGCGAAGATTTCCATTTATAGACTCTATCTCCTTTTTCAGCGGTTTGCTCCAACGCCTCCAATACCCGGTTTACAAACTCTGCGTCGTCGCAATAATATTTGACGACACCCAGTCCACCATGCAGGTAGTCGTAATTCCCGTTTAGAATACTGTTTATCGCGAATGTTTGCAGCAATTCTCGGTAGTTTTTCTCCACATCGGAATAGTCGATCTCCAACAACCGCTCGCGGTTCAGGTATTTCAAACCCTCCAAAGCGCCGGTAAATCCGCCGCAGTATGTCAATAATCCTATTTCGGAGGTTAATTTGTCGAAATACGTTTCGAGGAAGCCCTCTAAAATTTCCTCTTGCTCCGAATTGGGAAATACTTGCAGATAGAGTTTGCAGAAGATAATGATGCCGGTCTGTCCGGCCAGCAACCCGACACCTTCGTTGTCGAGTTTACCGTCTTTCATATCCCGAAACAGCACATCGGCTATTTCATGGATTTTATGTTCGATTCTCGTTTTCATTTTTACCGAATAGGGATGAATACTTTCATTGTTTTTCCGCAAGCCGCTTTGTCCGTGCGATCGCCGACTCGAAATACTTGGTTAAAAAGTCATAAATAACCAATTCGAACTGCCGGTTATTGGTACGGAACCAACGGTTCATCGTCATGTGCGAAATGCTGCCCAGCAACTCGTCGATCGTAGGTGCCGCCAGGCCGGAGGATTGGATTCGGGAAATTTCCGCAGCTACTTTCCCGATTTCCGACTTGCGAGGTTGTAATATGGCTTCATAATCCGTAAACATCTCGCGGTCGGACAACGCTTTTTCGATGTCCGCTCGGTAACGGCGGTACTTATCATTGATCTGTTTCGTGAACGAATGCGAGGTGAATCCGAACTCCTTCTTGAAATTTTCGGCCATCCGGGAAAACAGCGTTTTCTTCTCGTCCGGTGTTTTTCCGAAGGCGGTCATCGTATCATCCAGTAATGCCAGTGCCAACTGCCAGCGGGTCGTTTCCCTCGTGTCCGTAGGTAATTCCTCAATCTTTTCGAGTAATTCCAGAATCGCACCGCTGTCTATTCCGAACAATCGTTCGACCGGCTCCATAGTATCTGCCCCGTACCGTTCGATTTCACGGACGTAAGTATCGCATAAAACCCTTATAATAGCCCCGCTTTCCACCAAAGGCTGAAACGACGCTTCGAAACACCGGAAGATAGGGGCGTAGTTCTCGAATCGGTCGATGTGGAGCCGCAGACGGATATGGAAATCCGGGTCGTTATAACGAATAAAGAAACTGCCGTCGATCCATCGCTCTGCGTACAGTTCCCGAAGGAATGGCCGTATGGTATGCGCCAAAACCTCATCGGCTGTTTTGACACCTGTGTATATTTTGAAGTATAGCCATTGGCTACCGGGTATGAACTTTCTCTGTATCATGTTGCTCGTTTTTATGAAAGGCGAAAATCACCTCGTTCGTAAATCGGTCTTTTCCCCGGCGGACAATACCGGAGTCGTTACGAAACAGAAATTCCTCCAATACGATCTGTTTGCGTTTGGCGATTTCTTCCAGAAGCAGTCGTTGGCATTGTGTATCTTCCAAATTCAAATAGAGTTCGTTGTCGCTGTCGGGAATGACGACTTCCGTCGGCATTTGTCGTTTCTGTAAAAATTCCCTGAAGCGGACGGAAAGTTCCGAATCGGATAATTTGTCCATCCCTTCGACCTCTTCCTGTTTGATTCTCCACAGTTCTCTCGAAAGAATAATGTCCTTGTATTGAATCCGAGGAAGATAATCATAAGCGGCTAAAAGTCCCGACCAACCGCAACTCAATCCGCTGGTTATCCGTTGGTGTTGAAGATCGCAGAGGAAACGGTAAATCGGAATGGGACTCATCGAATAGTTATGGGCACACGTTAAGCGGGGAACGACCTCTTTGTCGTATTTTTTGGAACGGAGAAACAGACGTCCCTGCCGAATGGAAAGCATCAAGTCCGATATGGGAATATCCGTTCCGTCGTGTTCGTAATTCGACAGATAATGCAGCGTATGTTTCCTAAATACCGGGCGCGAGGCGATATTTCCGATGCGTGATTCGGGAAGATGCGATATTTCGGCAAAGATAACGTCCGGAGTTTGCCGCTGTTCGAAATCGGCGATCTCTTTGACCAGAGCCATAATACTCTCATCGATATGGCAGAAGCGCCCCAAAAGGTTGGCCGCACATACTCCGCCGACCGATTTTATGTTGATTAGATCGTTATCGAGCAGGCTGCACATAACGGCAATCGTATCGGGAAACTGATGTTTGTAGTCCAATTTTTCGAAGTCCTTGTCCTCCAGCAATACGACGTGGCCTCCTTTGCGGGCATTTTCGATATATTTCCGGAATAAAACTCGATCAGCAGGACTTTGATGACTTGTCGTAATATTAGAATATTGAACAGGGAAAACGAGATCATTAATCAGAGGATTGACGTCGCCGCTACCCGATGAAACCGGATAACCCAATCCCAACTCCCCGTCCAATGCCACAGCCAACGGAACTTCGGCCTCTTCGTACCGGCTTTGGAATGCCTGAATAAAATTTTGCAGCGTGGGATGTTCGTTCGGTGGTGTAATCTTCGCCAGAAAGTCGATCAAACGAACGATTCGGGATACGGTTTTTTCATCCACCTGTGCCCGATGCACCGGTTTGAACATATCCGTCTGAAACAGATATTTCGGCTCGTAGCCTACGCCGATATTTTTTACGATCGATAGAATTTCATCATATAACGGCAGTGTCGTACCTACCGGTTGTGCGTCGATTCGGTTCAGAAGCTCCTGGATTTGTCGGAGCGGTTGCAGGATCGGAACATTTTGCAGGCGGGAGAGTTTATCGATAAGCGTATCGAGTACGTCTTCACCGACGACACATGGATCGAGTTCGCTTTTCAGCACTTGCGAGGCGATAGTCTCGATGACATATTCATGCGCTTGCTCCGTGGTTATCTCGTCATCGACGAGTGCTTGCACCAGTTGTTCGATTGTCGCTCCGTCTGCCGCCGTGTTCAGGAGCGTGGCCAGCGCTTCGTCGATTTCCAACGAAGCAACCGTATGCTGGCGCTGCGATTTCTTATAGCGATATTCGACATAGCGATATTTTCCGCCGATTTCATAAAGGCTGTCATTCGGGTAATATACGAGTTGCTCCCGCACGTTGGGGTCACGCTCGATCTCCTGAATCAGAGCACACAGATATTGCATGTCCAACCGAGTGCGGCGTTTGTTGTCCTTCGTAGCCGGTAATTCGATCGATGTACTGTCCGCAATCTTTCCCGTGCTGCATCCTGCGAATAAACCGAACGGAGTACACCGTGTCATCGCCCGGTGCCGGTATTTCAGAACGGAACGTTCGAATTTAGTCTGCTTTTTTCGGTCTTTCGATACACAACCTTCATACAGCTCCGGCGAGGCTAAATAGAGCGCTTCCCGAAATTCAGGACTCAAGGTTGTATCTTCTGCCGGAGCATCCAGCGGAAATAATGGCGTCCTGAAAACAAAGTCGGGGAAAGGGGCAAACGTCGGTTTCATTATTTGGATGATTGTTCAGTTAGTAATTCTGTTTCCTTTTATCTTTTTACAAGATACAGCCAGAATGATATATTGGCAACTGTTTTTAAGAATAAATTCATTTGGCATTTATTATTTTCAAAAACATGTGACAAATAAGGAAAAATTCATTAAATTTATTGGTTCGTTACGATCTAAATAAAGCAGATACAAAATATCATATCTTTTATCGGTACATAACTTATATTAGAAAGCTCCCCCTCTCATTAATACGGGAGGGGGAGCTTTCTAAAATTAACTTGGTTCCTATTCGCAGTCACATGTCACTTTCACAGTTTCCAGGCATACACATTCGGATTGAATGCAAGTTCCTCCTTGTGTATAGAAACAACCGTCATTTGTTGCTTCGACACAAGCGGTAACAATATCCGATTTACACCCTGTAGCCGAAACACAACGAGCCGTTTCACATTGTTTGGTTAAAGCACAAACTTTTGTTTGCTGGATAACTGTAGTACCTGCACCACCTTTAACCATTGCACTCTGCTCTCTGTCAAGACGGGATACCACGTCTTTTTTAAGTTTTAGTGTTTTCATAATAAAGCAGTTTTATTAGTTTGGTATTCGAAAGTTATAAAATTTCAACAAATAATGCAAATATTTTATTGTTTTTTTATAACTTTACCTTTGCGAGAAAGAATTTGTGCGATGAATCGGTGTAAATTGTCCTTTGTTATATTATACCTCTGTGTCGTCACATGGCCATTGGTATTGTTGCACGCGCAGAAGAACCCGTTTTTGGAGCAAATCCGTAATTTTCCGCAGGAGAAGCTCCACGTGACGACCGACCGCGACGCCTATATCGCGGGCGACACGGTGTGGCTGCGTGCGCACTGCGTCGACGCCGCGACGCTCGAACCGCTCACGGCGAGCCGCTACGTCTACGTGGAGCTTCGCACGACGGACAACCTGCTCGTGCGCCGCATCAAGATTCTGCAACGCGGCGGCGTCTATGCCGGCTATCTGCCCCTGCCCGCGACGCTCGCGCAGGACGAATACGTGCTGTGCGCCTACACGCTCTACATGCGCAACCTCGGCGGCGACTATCTCTTCTCGAAACCCCTTTCGGTCAATCCCTACCGACAACCCGAAAAACGACGGCGCCGCACGGCGGCGGGCCCCTTCGACGTGGCCTTCTTCCCCGAAGGCGGCTACCTCATCGACGGACAGCCCTGCCGCGTGGGGTTCAAGGCCCTGGGCAAGGACGGACTTTCGCGGCAGGTGACGGGAACCGTGCGCGACGACCGTGGCCGCACCGTCGCGCGTTTCGCCTCGCGCCACGCCGGCATGGGGTCGTTCGAGTTCACGCCGCGGCCCGGCCGGCGCTACACGGCCGAATGCGTCCAGACATCGGGCGGCAAGGCGCGGCGCTTCGACCTGCCCGAAGCCAACGACCTCACCTTCGTCCTGCGCGTCGAGCCCAACGACACCTCCTTCGTCGTATCCGTCCGTTCGGCTAAAAAGTGGCGGCCGCAGGGATTGAAGCTCCTCGTCCACCGCTGCGGCACGCAATGCTACTACAAGGAGTGGAACCCGCAGCACGCATCGCTCACCTTCCTGCGCGACGAACTGCCGGGCGGCCTCTACCAGATCCTGCTGCTCAGCCCTACGGGCGAAGCCTACTCCGAGCGGCTGGTCTTCAACCGCCGCGACGAAGAGGCCGAGGTGACGATGCGGCAGGAGGGCACGTTGCAGCAGCGTTCGAAGGTAACGCTGCATTTCGAGGTGCGCGACACCAAACGCCGACCCGCACAGGGCGACTTCGCCGTCGCCGTCACCGACCGCAAGGCGGCGGCTCCCGTAGCGACGGCGGGCATCTACTCCACGCTGATGCTCTCTTCCGAGCTGCGCGGTGTAATCGAAGACCCCGACTGGTACTTCGCGCCCGACAACGCGCAGGGCGACGAGGGGCTCGACGAACTGCTGCTTACGCAGGGCTGGCGCAGATACGACGTGCCGAAGCTCCTGCGCGACGAATACAAGGAGCCTTATTACCCGTTGGAGGCGGGACAGGAGATCGCAGGACGCATCGAGCGCACGGCCATGTTCTCCAAAAAGAAGAAGCTCGACCGCTACACGATGCGGCTGCTGGTACCCCGGAGCGGCTACGCCACCTCGGCTCCCATCGCCGAGGACGGGTCGTTCGCACTCAACGGGTTCGACTTCCCCGACAGCACGACCTTCGTGCTGCGCCCCACCGTCCGAGGGCGGACGATCACCGACGCGCGGATTCTCATCACGCCCGATTCGTTTCCCGAATACCGCACGCTGCCGCGCCTGCGGCAGCCCGATCCGACCTACGTGGCGCAGGCGCGAAGGTATATCGAGCAGCGCGGCACGGCAGACATGCGGAATATCGTCATCGACACCGTGGTCGTGACGGCAAAACCCTGGGACGACGACATCGACGAAAACGCGCCGGAACACCGCCTGGCAGCACGGTCGTGGAACGCCGAGCAGATCAAGGAGGTCAGCGCAGGGACGATCCTCGACTTCATCGAGAAGATGCCCGGAATGCAGGTCATGGGACGAAGGGTATTATACCGTGGGCACAAACCTGCCTTTATGGTCGACGGAAGATTAGAGGAAACGGTCAGTATGCTAAATAAAACAGAAGATGTAGTCGGAGAAAGTACGAATTGGGGTTCAGGAAGAATGGATAAGAACGATAAACGAACAATACACTACCAGCCAATTCCAACTGTTAATAGTTGGGTAGATATGACAGGAAGAGATTATTCAAGTACTAATTTGGAAAGAGAACTTGCAAAAGCTAAACGACAAGTCGATTATCAAGATAATTTGGATAATGTCCCCGATTGTTTGTATTATCCAATCGAACAGGTAGCACGTATCGACCTGATCGACCGCAACCAGACGACCTATTGGGGAACGAACCTCAAAGGCGGCATCATAGCCATTACCATGAAGAAAGGAAAAGCGTTGGCCGAAGCGTATGCCGCTGCACCATCGCCGGACGTAAGCGTAGTGACGCCATTGGGTTATCAAACCCCTGCGGAGTTTTACTCTCCGACATACGACACCGAAGAGAAACGTAGAACCAATACGCCCGACTATCGCACGACGCTTTACTGGAATCCTGTCGTCAAGCTCGATGATCTGGGGCAGGCTACCGTCGAGTTTTATACCACCGATGCTCCCGCCGATTATGACATCTCTATCGAGGGCGTATCCCAAAGCGGGAAAATTATCTCTTTATCGAAATCGTCTGTAAAAACAGAATAAGGATATGTACTATAGTACGTTATATTATATTCATTTCTCGTAATATCGACTTTCTGAAAATAAAAGTACCCGAAAAACCTCTACTCGGCTTTTCGGGTATTTTCGAATTTATCGGACGAAGCGAAACCGCTCATCCCTTACCGCCGTTTTACACCGTGTATCCGATTCGGCCGCACGGAGGGAACATGCAGGTCCGAAATGTCGTCGTACTTGTTCCGATGCGGTTGCATGCCCCGTCTTAGGGGATAGTTCTTTTTCAGTATCTCAGCGGCCAACTGTCGGGTTCGTTCCTGCAACTTCCGCTGCGCCGCCGAACTTTCCGATGATGTTTCGTATTCGCGTGCCAGCGTTTCGAATGCTTTGGCACTCGGGAAAAAACCGTTCATAATCCCGTACACCATTCCTCCGCCCATTCCGTTCTGCTGCATCGTCTGTAAAACGACAATGTCGAAACTGTAGTTGCCGTAATGCGGGGTGTGCGGAACGTCGTCGATCAATTTCTTATAATTCTGTACCGTCGGCGCCAGATCGAACGTGTCGGTCCGTATGCCGTACGCCAGCAATGCTTTCGGGGCGAATATTCCGGGCGGGATCTCGTCGAAGGCATACCGTCCCTTGTCTTTGTCGTCGCGTTCGAGCCGGAATAGATCGACATACTTCTGCCAGCCGGTATCGAACTGCGGGAGCCGATATATCTGTAACTGCGTATCCTGTAATTGAGGGTGGAAGAAGTGCAGCAGATAGTAGTCCCACATCTCTATGAAACGTTGTGCTCCGAGGGGCGTTTCGGTAAATAGCAGCAATCCCTGCCGAGTCTCTACGGCTGTCAGGGTGTCGAATCTTGACAGCGGTTTCATCCCTTTATCGAAGCCGAACATCGCACGCTCGTAGCCGTCGTGGTACCGGAGCCGTTCCAACTCCGCCTCGGGCGAGAGGTAGGGAATATTCATCTGCCAGCAAAAGGCGGCATCGAGCAGGCGCACGATGCGCTGCGGCGCCACACCCTCTTCGAGCAGAATCGGCAGGCTGTTTTGCAGGAAATCGGGGCCGATGAGCCGCTCCTGCTGGCGGATCCGGAGGAGCACGTCGTCCGGTATCGTGTACTGAAAGAGCCAGTAGTCGGGATAGTTTTTTCCCGAGCGCTGTCCTTCGACATTGCGTTGGATAAACTGCTCGAACCCTTCGCCCGTATCGTTTCGAATGGCGTAGTCCCGTACTTTGCAGTGGGTGTCGAGCGTAAAATAGAACTCGAATCCGTCTTTTTGTGGTCGTGTCATAGGTCTTCAATGTCGTTTTAGATGAAATTCCGTGCCTCGTACCGGCTCGTCGCGCCGCCTCTGATATGCTTCGAGCAGCTTGTCGGGCCTGAAGAGCAGATTTATGGCGTCGAAATTCCGGAAGGTGCGGATTCCTTCGGCCTGCATGGGAGGTATCTCGGCCGAAGGCTGACGCCGTATCGGGAACTTCCGGTCGAGGATGTAGGAGGCCAGATTGTACTGCTCCTCGCGCTTGGCCGCCCGCCCCTCGTCCGAGAGGTCGGAGGCGTACTTGCGTTCGATGTTGTCGAACCCGCTGCGGAAGACGAACTCCCGGTTCCAATACCTTTCGGCATTCTGCATAAGATACCCGTAGCCGCGCTGCATGATGATCTGCAACCCCGTAAGATCGCGTATGCCGTTGGAGACATACAGGTTCTCCCCGTGCTGCGGATCCACGAAGGCCCAGAAGTTGTCGGCCGTAGCCCGCATATCGTATTCTTTGAGGCAATATCCGCGACGCAGAACCTCGGCATCGACGAAGGGATGCTCCGGGACCCACATCATACCGCCTGCCGTGGGCAGCACCTGCGGATTCACCTTGTCCCAGAAGCCGTCGGGATCGGCCTCCACCTCGTACACGCGCAGGGTTTCGACCCCCAGATCGGGGTCGAAGAAGCAATCGGCGTGATGCTGCATGTAGCGTTCGCAGGCCTCCCGACCGTCCGGCTCCTGCGTGAAGAGCACCGTACCCCGCTCGGTCTCCACGGCACGGCAGCGCCGCAGGTCCTCACGGGCGACCGGTGGCAACCCCTCGTTGCGGAACTGCCGGTAGTCGGCCTTTGTCGAGAGCATGTTGCCGCAGTTGCCCTCCGCAAGGGAGTCGAGGTCGTACTTGTAACAGTAGAGAAGGTCTTTCAGCGTTACGGCGTGCCGGATGTCCAGCTTCTCGGTGGCTGTGGACGGATCCAGCAGGTAGCTGTGCTCCGCCGCTTCGATGCGGGGCAACAACGCGGCATCGGTCGTGCGTATGTCGAAAAACAACACCGAGGGAATCGCCCCGCAATTGGCGGCGTAGTCCGTAAATTCGTCGAGCAGGGCGCGGAATCCTTCGTCGCCGCGACGGGATCGCTCCATAGCGATAATCTTGTTGCCGTCGTCCACGGCGACGTACAACGCACCCTGCATCTGTTCCTGATCTTGTTCCATCGTCATTAGTGTTTGAGAATGTGACAAGGCATCTCCCTTCTGTCCCTGTCGCGTTCGTAGCGCTCCAACAGCCTCTCGGGTCGGAACAGCAGGTCGATAGAGAGAAAATCCCTGTAAAAGCGAATGTCGCCGCTCGGCAGCGGACACGGCGGCTCCTCCCTTGCCGGATCGATGCCGAAGCAGGTGCGCAGGATGTCGGCCGCCGTCGTGCGGCTGTCGTCCGTCATGACCGCTGCAGGTTTCCGATCGGCGTTCTTGAACCGATCCGCGAACGGGAAGTCGTATCCCGGAAAGTCGGAGCCTTCCCAGCAGAAAGGTTCGTAGCCGTTGCGTGCGATATGCCGGAGCGTTACGACCGTCAGCAGGCGCCGCAACGCCTCGGACGATGCCTCGGTTCCGGAGTCCGGAGCGGCCGCGAGCTTCGCGGCCCCGGCCCGCATGTCATACTCTTTGAGGCAGCAGCCCCGTTGCAGCACGCTGTCGCAACGTCCGCTGTGGCGCGGCACGAAGCGCATCTGCTCGTGGTCGAAATACGGCAGGCACGCCTCCGAGGAGTATTGCTCCTCGGAGAGTTCCACATCGTATATGCGCAAAGTTTCGACCCCGCAGGTGAGTCCTCTGCCGTCGGGATGTGCGGTGAGGAAGGCGAAGAAGCTGCGGGCCGCCTCGTCGCCACGTTCTCCACGGCGGAAAAGAGCTACGCCGCCCTCCGTTTCCACGGCCCTGTAAGGTGCTCCGGGCTGCGACAGCGCGGGAATCGATTCGTTGCGGAAGCCCGCGTAATCGTCCTTGTAGCAGAGGTTCCGGGCGGTGTTCTGCGCAGCCAGCGGATCGAGGCTGTGCTTGCGGCAATAGAGCAGGTCGTACAACGTCAGGGCTTGACGAATGTCCTTCACTTCCAGGGGTGCCAGATGCGCCAGCCGGTAGCCGCGTTCTTTGGCTTCGATCGGCGGCAGCCGCGAGCTGTCGTCGACGTGAAAGTTCAACAGCAGAAGATACGGGATATATCCCTTGTTGGCCGCATAATCCGCGAACTCGTCGAAGAAGGTTCTGAAACCCTCGTCGCCCCGTCGGGATCTCTCCAGCGCAACGATCGTATGGGTACGATCGAGGGCGGCATAGACGTTCGTAATATCGGAACTTCCCATCCGCTATCGTTTTGTGTCGTCCCAGTCGGGTACGACGATCGTGCCGTCGCCTTCGGGCGCGTGGATCACCTCGATCTCTTCGACCTCATGGAGCGTGCAGGCGCCGAGGCCGCAAAGTGCAAGCAGAAGAAGCATCGCCGCGAAGATGCGGCGCAGATGATTTGTCGTCATAGTATCAATCTTTTAAGAGTTCATCGATTTCGGGGTCGAGCGCCGCACGATACTCCATGCGCTCATCGCGGCGGCAGGCTTCGAGGAAGTGTCGCCGTCCCTCGGCCTTGCGGCCCAGCCGCGAGCAGGCGATCGCTCGAAGATACTCGCTTATGGCTGTCGCGGGAAGTGCTTCGAGGATGCGCAGCGCCTCCCTGTCTTGTCCCAGCGAGAGCAGTGCGATGGCCGTATTGCGATCCCGGTAGTCATGAAGGACGTAGAGCGCCTGTGCGTATTTGCGTTTTTCGAGCAGCTGCCGGCCCCGCAGGTAGGCCGTATCCAGTTCGGTCGTGTGGATCGTGTCTTTGACCATACCCACGCGGCGCAGATGGCAGCGGAGTTTTACGGCCCGCAGCGCGGGATAGTGCTCCGCACGGATACAGGCATATTCGGCCGGGTAGCGGCGGCGAATCTCCTCCTCGCGCCGGTCGGGATCTCCGATGCGGCGGATGATGCCGAGAATCTCGTCGCGGTGCGCGAGGCGGCCGTCACGGGCGATGCGGGCCGTCAGCTCCGGCCACAACTCGCCCGCGCTGCGTATCGTAAGCAGGCGGTCCGCACGCCGGCCGAAGCATCCCGCAAGATAGCTGCGCAGCGCCTCGGCACGCGCCCGCGAAAGGCGCTCGTTGAGCGCACGACGGCCTTCGGGCGAGGCCGAAGCCGTAAGGACGATGCTGTCGACATGGAACTCCCGCTGCGTGACGATACGTTCCATGAGTGCGGCGATGCGTGCCAGCTCCCGTGCGTTGTCACCCAGCGTATCCACGAGCCGTGCGTCGCCCGTAAGGAAGCTCAGGCTGTAACGGTCGTTGACGGTCACGTATTTGTCGATGACGCGGATACGGTACCGGGGCAGGGTGTCCAGAAACGACAGCAGCGACGATACGGTATAGGTCAGCGTATCGGACGGCGGCAGCGTATAAGCGCTGTCGTCGAGCCCCTCGACGCGGCCCCGCAGCGTGATGAGCATCTTGCGGGAGGTCTCCTCCGTAGGTACTTCCTGCGAATAGTAGTAGCTGATCGAAGTTCGGTTCTCGATAAGCGAATCGAGCCGTGCATCCTGCGCATAGGGATATTTCACGAACCGCTGGAAAGCCCGCTCGGCCCGCACGCTGTCGGGGCGGAAGCGTCCCAGGTAGGTAGTATACTGCCAGTAGTCGCGCTGCTGCACGCGGTCGAACAGCGCACCGCGTATGATGATGTCGTCGAGCGGGATCTGTTCGTCCTGCCGGTGCAGGAAGGGCGTGATGACCACGCTGCGGCTGCGCCCCAGCAGCTCTTTGGGCAGTTCGACGTTGAAGTCGAGCGTCACACGCCCCCGGCGTTCGGGGATCGAACGGACACGGGCCACGACGACGACCTCCTCGATCGGAACCGTGCCGAGGGCTTCGCCCTGCCCGTCCCGTTCGACGGGGACAAGGTAGTAGTCGCTGCTGTCGCGTTCCACGCGCACGACCTGCGGGCGGTCGTCACGGACTTTGGACTGGCGTTCTGTACGTGAGAGTTGCGCCAGGTGTGCCGTGGCCTGCCGGCGCGTCAGCCGTGCGGTCGTCGAGCAGCCCGCAGGCACGCCTGCGACCGTTAGTACGGCGATCAGGGATAAAATGTTACGGAATAGCATATCAGAACAGGTAGTTGAAGGAGACTTCCAGTTTCGACGGTGCGAGCGTCCAGCGCCGCGCGTGGCGGATATAACGGTCGCCCCAGTCGCTCGTGACCGGATCGCGGCGCGTGTCGCGCGTGCGATAAAGTCCCGCACCGGCCTCCACGACGAGGTTCCAGCGCTTCGAGAGGATCCACGCATAGCCGTAGCTTATGCCGATGCCGTAGGCCCGCCCGTCGTAGGTGCGGCGACGGTTGCCGATGCGGTAGTCGACCCAGGAGGCGTGCAGCCCCAGAAAGTGCCCGACGAAATCTTCGTAAAACCAGTGTCGGACGCCGAGCTGTACGGCCCCGACCTGCGTCGTGAGGCGCTCCGTGCGGATCGGATTCCAGTAGGCGGAGGTTTCGACGGTCCAGTTGTCCGTCAGCGCCGCCTCGGCACCCACGGCGACCGTGCCCGTCAGCGCTGCCAGGGCGTTCACCCTGACTCCGAAGAACTGTGCGGCGGCACGGTGATGTATGGCTGCGAGGCACACCAGAAGTGCCGCACAGCGGATGATCGTTTTCGTTTGCATAATCGGTTATTCTTTTACGCACCTCACAGGATAGGCTGCGGCCTGATGATTCTGACGGTAGAGCTGCAAGACCTCGGGCGGCAGGACGCCGAAGCTCACGGCCGTCGTCGCATCCACACGTGACGGATCGGAGGCAGGACTCCCCGGGGCATTCGTCCAGAGTTGTGTCCGTATCCCGACGCCGACGTACATCTCCTTGCCGGTAGGCATGACATGCAGCAGCCCCGCATAGGGATAGTACGGCCATACGCTGCCGGTATAGAGGTAGCATCCGCCTTCGATAGTGCTGGAAACAGTCGTCTGTTCGAGCGTCCACGCCTCGGGCGGCGGCACGCGCCAGCCCGGAGGGCAGGGGTCGTAGATGGACTTCGCGCCCGCAGTCGTGGGACGGCCGCCCGTCGAGGCGTTGCCCCAGAGGTTCGGCGAAGGTCGCCCCAGCCACGAGCTGAGACGCTGCGCCGGATCCGAAGGGTCTGCGGCACGCCCCAGAAGAGTCGCGGGATGTGCCGCAGCCCACGCCACGGTCGCCGTCGAAGAATCTTCGCCGTAGTATGTCCCGAAGGCGAACCCTTCGCCATAGTCGAACGCTGCGAGATCGTACGGGAAAGGATCCTTGCGGCCCCATTGGTAGTAAAGGCCACGGCTGGCCGGATCCCTCGGATCGAGGTTTTCAGCCCCCAGATTACGGTCCATAAACACATATCCCGAAGGATAGACGTGGGTGGTCAGAGCGCCGTTCGTCGCCCAGATATGCCACGACCAGATGCAGTCGCCGTCCTTGTCGAACAGCCCGATAAGGGCGTTGCCTCCGATGGCCGTACCCGTGCGGAAGCTGATGCGGCTGCCATTGTAGCCCACATCGCATACGACAGCCCGCTCCGCCGTTCCCGTCTGCCAGATAAGGCGGGCGGATGTCCCTTTGAGTTTCTGCGGCGTGATACCCGTGGTCGCTCGTCCGTTGCCCTGCACCGTTGCATCGAACAGATATATCTCCTGCATGCGGGGCGCGATGTAGCTGTTGGCCGTACCTGCGGCACTCAGGTCGATGCCTTCGGCGTAGTCGGGCGCGATGATCCGCTCCTCGGTGGCGACGAAGGAATAGGTCTTATCGGCAGTGATAAGCTGCCGGCGGCTTTTGTCGAAGGCATCGTACCAGCCCGTGAGCAATGCCGGCTCCATAGCACGGATCGTGCAACGACTGCCCGCAGGCACGATGAACGACTCCTCGTCCTGATCCACCTCGACGGGCGCGTCGCACTCGAAACGTACGGTGTAGATGTCCGTCAGGATATGTACTTTCTCGGTTACGAAGAGCGGATAAAGCGACGTTGCATACGTCTTGGGCACGTAAGAATACGTTTCGGACTCGCAGAGCAGTTTGCTATGCCCTTCGTCGGCGTACCATCCCGCGAAACGATAACCTGCGTCGGCTGTCGCCGTGAGGGTGCAACCCCGCTCGTAGCAGGCGGCACGCAGCATCCCGCCGTTCGCCGTTTCCGCGTGCAGAGCACCCGCCGCCGAAACCGTACCGCCGCCGGACGGTACGACGTAGAGCGCATTGGCAAAGCAGTGCTCGAAGCGGCTGCGGCTCTCGTATCCGTAGCTGTCGCGCACACGTACTTCATAAGCGAGCCGTGCGCGAGCTTCGGTGATGACCTTCGGGTAATAGACCAGTTCGTAATAGTTCGATCCCTGCTGGTAATAGAGCGAGAGATCGTAGCGGGGATCGCACTCATCGTAATCGACGAGGAACGTCCCGTCGGTCGGGGTCAGCAGCTCCAGCTCACCCGTAAGTGTCGGCTCGCGCTCCGTACGTTCGATATTCACGTAAAGCGAAGCGTTGAACGGAAGTACGCAATAGTCGCCGATGCGGTTGCTCTCGAAATCGTCGGTCACGCTCAACGTATAGCCGAGTACACGGGTGTCCACCTCATTGTCGCCCGAGATCGTGATGTCGAGCGTATGGGACGTATTACGCCCTACGTTGAAGTCCGTCGTATTGTTCTCACCCAGGTAAACGCGGTAGTCGAGGATGCGGCTGCCCCGTGTGGCGCGGATCATCAGGTACGAAGCGCACGCAGGGGCGTTATCGGCGTTTTTGTCCCGCTGGTCCGTAATCGAAGGTACCGTGCCCTGCGGGTTCTCGAAGAGGTATTGCACGCCCGAACAGCTGCGTCGCGCCGCGTCGGGAAGCTCCACGAGCGGAGCGTCGGTGAAATCCTTCTCCGAGGTCGAAGGAGTACTCGCAGGCGTGAAGAGCGTCGTACGTCCGGGGACGGAACACAGGCGTACGGAGCGCAGTTCGAGGTCGGGGACCTTATCCGCCACACGGATGTTGTAGGCGATCTTAGCCACGGTACGCCGCACGCTCAATGGAGGTAACGTAACGGTGTTGTTCTCTTTGTCGGGCGCGATCGCAACGGTCATGACGGCCGACATGGGAAGCGTCGCATACTCCTCCTGCCGCCCGATCGTATAGTCGAGGAGCTGCTGCGCACTCCGCTCGCCCAGGTCCGCACCCAGGTTGGCGGCGACGTAGAGATCGTACTCCCCGGGCAAGCACTCGAACCGTACCAGCGGCGAACGGGAATAGATATGCAACGTTTGGCCGTTGCTGCGGCCGAACAGGTAGAGGTTGATGTCGCGGATCGCCTCCTCGTCCGCCGTGCGGGTGATCCGCTCCGCAGGATCGGGAGAAAATTGTAGCTCGACCTTCACGGAGCGGGTCGGAGGTGTGACCGTCGCCGCGAGGTCGGCGGCACAACCCCAGCCGATGCCGGAGGCCAGCAGTGAGAGAAGAATGAGTAGTCGTGTCATGGAAACTTGAAAATTTAGGTGTCGTGGTTATTCGGCGACGCATCGCACCGGCAAGGCGTAGTCGCGTTGTTGGTATGCTGCGGTATTGATCGTCGAAGCGGAAACGGTGAACGCCGTACTCGTGGAGAGGCAGCGTCCGTTCAGCTGAGCCGGAGCGTTCGTCCAGACGTCGACCCGTGTGCCGTTGTCGCGGAAAGCGTGGCCCGTAAAGTAACCGCCCATAGGATAGGTTACGGAGGTGCCGGTGCGGCTGCGGAGGTAGTAAACATTGTTCCGCGAGGTGCCGGTACGGCTGAAAGAAGCCTGCTCGAAAGCCGCAGGAGCCGGAACCCGCCATCCGGGAGGACAGGGGTCGTAAATCGACTTGGAACTCGACGTCGAATAACTTCCCGAACGGCTGGCATTGCCCCACAGATTGAGGTTCTGAGGCGTCACCCAGTCGTCGATGTCGTTGCTGTCGCCCGCATACAGCCCTGACCAGTAGGCCCAGGGTTCCGCCAAAGCCCGCGCTGGGGTCATCGACACAGAGCCGCCGTCGAGCAGCGGATCATGGACATAGTACTCGTATCCCGCAGCGGAGATAAACGCAGCTGGTACCGTGCCCGTCACGGAGGAGGGATGAAGAAAGGGGGCGGGGCGTCCCCACTGGTAGTAAAGTCCCCGCAGCGAAGGATCGCTGACGCTCGTTGTGAGCGCTCCGAGATTGCGATCCATGAACGTATATCCCGAAGCGCAGGTCTGGGCCGTGGCCCAAGGATCGTAGTTCGTATGCCAGATATGCCACGACCAGATACAGCGTCCCGCAGCGTCGAACAGCCCGATAAGGGCATTGCCGTAGTTCGGACCCGTACGGAAGCAGATCGTACTGCCCGTATGCTCCACCTCGGCGACGACTCCGCCCCGCGTCCCACCGCTCTCCCACAGTACACGGGCCGTCGTGCCCGAAAGCGTCGCGGGCGTCAGGCCCGTCGTCGCGCGGCCGTTCCCCTGCACCCGGGAGTTGAAACGATAACCCGCATTGTGAGCCGTAGCGATGTAGCTGTTGGCCGTACCCGCAGCGCTGAGGTTCGTTGCAGAGAGGTAGCCCGGCATCACGGCTTGTTTTTCGGTGGCTGTGAACGTAATGCTTCGGGCCGTGCCGAGCAGCACGTTCTGGCCCCCGGTCTGATCGTACCAGCCTCGGAAAAGCGGCAGCTCGTAGTTGACGCGCAGCGTGCAGCGGCTGCCCGCAGGTACGATGAACGACTCCTCGTCCTGATCCACTTCGTATGGAGCGTCGCATTCCAGACTTACCTTGTAGATGTCCGTGATAATATGGACCTTGGAGGCCTCGAAATACGGGTAAATCCACGTTCGGTATGTTTCGGGAACGAAGGAATACGTTTCGGTTCCGCAGAGCAGTTCGCTATGTCCTTCGTCGGCATACCATCCCGCGAAGCGGTAGCCCGCAGCGGCTTTCGCCGTGAGGGTGCACCCCTGCTCGTAGCAGGCGGCACGCAGTGTCCCGCCGGTAGGCTTTTCCACATGGAGTGCCCTGGCCGCCGTTACCGTCCCGCCGGTGGGTGGCGCGACGTAGAGCGCATTGGCGAAGCGGTGTTCGAAGCGGCGACGGCTCTCGTATCCGTAGCTGTCGCGCACGCGCACCTCATAGGCGAGCTGTGCATGAGCCGCCGTAACAAGGGGCTCTGGATAGTAGATGACTTCGTAGTAATTCGATCCCTGCTGGCGATTGATCGGAAGGTCGAGGCGGGAAGCGCACTCCTCGTAATCGACGAGGAGGGTCCCGTCGGTCGGGGTCAGCAGCTCCAACGCGCCCGTGAGTGTCGGCTCGCTCTTCGTACGTTCGATATTCACGTAAAGCGAAGCGTTGAACGGAAGTACGCAATAACTGCCGATGCGGTTGCTCTCGAAATCGTCGGTCACGCTCAACGTATAGCCGAGTACACGGGTGTCCACCTCATTGTCGCCCGAGATCGTGATGTCGAGCGTATGGGACGTATTACGCCCTACGTTGAAGTCCGTCGTGTTATTCCGTCCCAGATATACCCGATAATAGAGAGTCCTGTTGCCGCGTGTGGCGCGGATCATCAGGTACGAAGCGCACGCAGGGGCGTTGTCGGCGTTTTTATCCCGCTGGTCCGTAATCGAGGATACCGTGCCCTGCGGGTTCTCGAAGAGGTATTGCACGCCCGAACAGCTGCGCCGCGCAGCGTCGGGAAGCTCCACGAGCGGAGCATCGGTGAAATCCTTCTTCGAGGTCGAAGCAGACGCGGCCGCTGCGAAAAGCCCTGTCCGCACGGGTATCGAGAACAGTTGCACGGAATATAATTCGAGGTCGGGGACCTTATCCGCTACGCGGATGTTGTAGGCGATCTTGGCCACGGTGCGCCGCACGCTCAATGTAGGAAGCGTAACGGTCCCTTTGTCGGGCGCGATCGCAACGGTCATGACGGCCGACATGGGAAGCGTCGCATACTCCTCCTGCCGCCCGATCGTATAGTCGAGGAGCTGCTGCGCACTCCGCTCGCCCAGGTCCGCACCCAGGTTGGCGGCGACGTAGAGATCGTACTCCCCGGGCAAGCACTCGAACCGTACCAGCGGCGAACGGGAATAGATATGCAACGTTTGGCCGTTGCTGCGGCCGAACAGGTAGAGGTTGATGTCGCGGATCGCCTCCTCGTCCGTCGCGCGGGTCGCAAGGCGAAGCATATCTTCGGTCGTAATACGCAGTTCGGCCGTGACCGGACGTTCCGAGGCTGCGCTATCGACCGGCATAGTCACTTCCCGGCTGCACGAGCACAGCAGCAGATAAAAAAGCGGAAGAGAGATTGTTCTGAACATAGGAATCGGTTTTTTAGAACAGTCTGCCGCCCTTGCGGGCGACAGACTGTCGGGAAAAGGTTTCTCAGGCTCCCAGATCGATCTGCTGCGTTACCGGAGACTCCCAGTCGGCAACCGTGATCGTAAGGCCCACCTCCGAGCCTACCAGACCCGTGATCGCAGCTTCGATGCGATAGTAACCGTTACGCACGATCGCTCCGCCTGCCTTGCCCGTGACAGGTACCGTATAGACGATTTCCGAACGGTCGGAGGTCGTCGAGGTGCTGCCGTCGGCGTCGTAGCTCGCCGTGATCTCCAACTGTACACGGTTGCCCTCGGCAAGAGCGCCGTTTTCGAAGACGTAGAACAGGTTGTCGTATCTGCCCGCTGCGGCGGTAGCGGTCTGTGTATGGGTATAGCTCATCGCGCCGGGCGAAGGAGTTGCGGGGGCGATGACAGGCGACTGACTCGCCGCTTTCGAGAGCTTGACGCCCGTGACGGTGATCGTTCCCGAATATTTCTCCGCGAAGGCCGCATCGATCGTGGTCTGCACGGAGAGCTTGGCCACCGTACGGCGGAGCGCCATCGCAACGTCGGTCGTCGAACCCTCGGCGATGGATTTGCTCGCAGAGGCCGACATCACGAAGCCGCCCGCACGCTTGGCCTTGGTCGAGACCTCCGCGAAGGTGCCGTTATAGTCCGCAGCGGAGGCTTCGACCTTCGAGAGCAAGGCCGATTTGGTCGTAACACCCGTGAGCGAAAGGTTCGCAACGGCGTAGAAGTCGCACGTCGTACCCGCTGCCGAATGCGGCAGCGCGAAGGTCGCCGACTTGTCGGCGAGTTCTTCGGAGGTGAACGAACGCTGCGTAACAAGGTTGCCTTGGGAGTTGAAAACGTAAACCGTCAGCGACGTGAGGCTCTTCTCCCACGTTTCGGCGGCGGCAGTCGAATTCAGGGATGCACGCGAGGCCGGGGCATCGGTAAATGTGAGGCACACGGCAGCGCCGTTCAGCGGCTCACCGTTCGTACCGTAAGTCACAGTCTCTTCCTTCGAGCAGGAGACCAGCGCAAGGGCGGCCAAAGCCGCGACAAATGTTTTTTTCATAATGGAATAAAGGATTAAAGGGTCGTTATTTATTTCGGTTCGTTTTTTTCGGCTCGCCGTCCCGCATCTTCCGCGTGCGTACACGGTGGCGGAGCTTGGCTTCATAACCCGGAGGGCCGTTGTCGTCGATCCACTGCCGGATGCCGAGGCGCAGCTCGGCTTTCAGCTGCCGGAACTCGGGACGCGAGGCGAAGTCGTCGCCCAAAGCATAGCCGGCGAAGATCGGCTCGCAGGGCGTCAGCAAGGCCCGGGCGACGGTGCGGCGCTGATCTTCCGGAATGTCGGGGAAATCGTTCGCGAGGATCAGGTCGATCGTATCGAACTTCGAGAACAGCAGACCTCGGAAAAGACTCCGGTCAGCAAGGCGAAGCGCACACTCGGCACTGCCGCCCGCGTCACAAGTACGACGGTAGAGGTCGGCGGCCACGGCGCTGCGACGATCCAGAAGTTGTGTGCGGTACTGGAGCTGGGGATGGCGTTCGCGAAGGTAATAATCCAGTCTTGTCCGGAACCACGGCTCGGAATATATCTCCATAGCGGTATGCTATCGTTTCCGACCCCGCCCCTGCTGCGACTCATCGGCCCCCTGCGAGGCCTGATGGGATGCTTCGGCCGCCTCGCTGCGCTCCTGACGCGACAGAAAGCGGCTGTAAGTACGGTTGTCGCGCGGGTTCACATACAGAACCTTGTTCTTCATCGGCTCCCCGAACGAATCCTTGACCTGATCCGCCGAGACCTGGCCGCCGGCAAGCAGCGTCTTCACATCGGCATCCGAGAGCTGGTCACGAAGGTACTTCGGGACGTACGGCTTGTCGTAAACCGGATCGCTGATTGTATAGCGGCCCCGATAGACGTCGTAGTTCAGGATGCCCTTGTAGGTGTTCTCCGTATCGCCGTAGGCCGTGCATCCTTCCAGCGGGATCGAGCCGCCGCTGCGAAGGATTTTTTGTCCCGCATCGTCGATGCGACGCCCCTCGGCGAACTCAGGGATCTTGACATCGCGGTGCGGAACGGCCACAAGGCGGTTCGTCGAAGGGTTGAAGGCCACGTGGCAGCGCTCAGCTTCCCCCGTGATGCTGTTATGGACCGTGACAAGGTGTTGCAGTGTCTTGCCGCGAGCCAGAAGTGCCTTGTCGTCGGGCGTGATCTCCGAGGCATACTCCTCACGTTCGTATTCGGGCTGCACAAGCGGCGTATCGAGGCGGAACTTCAACTCATCGTTATGATCCCGGTAGAAACTCAGGTTGAAAAGACCCGTCGTCGTGCCGTGGTTCGAAAGCTGGACCGTCGCAGGAAACAGCTCTCTGGTCGGGAGCCCCAGCATCAGGCTCCGCTGCGTGCGCTGCGGCAGCGCATCGAAGTCGATACCCAATTCTTGCAACTCCGCGCGTGGAATCTCAACCTTGTCGTATTTCACCTGTTCCAGTTCGGCCGTGTTCACGACGTACTTGTTATACGTCTCCCAGCCCTCCTCGCTCTTCGGATTGCTGACGAGCTTGCCCAGCGATGTGACGATCTTGCCGACGGAAAAGACGGGCACTTTCAAAAACTGAAACTGGATCGGATTGTCCTTCTGGGATTTGAAACCTCGGATGAAAGCCGCCACGGCATTGCTGCTCCGGAACGGATAGAACGCCGGACGGTTCTTCGCAAGAGGCTGCACGGTATGCACCTCTCGGCGATCCCCTTTGGTCACCAGCTTGGAAACGGCCTCTACCTGGCCGCTGTCCGGATTGCGCACGAGAAGCGTTTCCCGGTAGTCGTTTTCCTGTTCCTGACCTTCGGTCGGATTTACATTTTCTTCTGTTGCCATAATACTGTCTTTTAGTTAATAATGTGTGATTTGTACTTCGACAGCGGCAAATATAGAAGCCCGGAAGACGATCCCGACGGATGGCACGTCAGGGCCGTTCTGGGCATGAAGAAAGAGTTAAAGAGGGTCGAAAATCGTTCTCGGACAATTTGTCAGTCAAATGTCAGATTTTGCATACAGGCACAAAAATTGTGGCCTATATAGTTACGATGTAGAAAAAATAATCAGTAAAACAATAAATATGGAACATCTTTATTTAATGGATGATGATAACTTCTTGTATGAGCATATGGCTAATCTCCGGCCGGGCGTGGTGGATCTAATCCAGCGGAATGTTTGTGCAATGATCGATGCAGGACGGAAAATACATGTGCAATCTGCAGATGCCGTTCCGAATGAAGAATTTGAACAACGCATCAAATACACCGAAGATCCAGGGTTATGGGATAAACTTATCAACGAGTACAATGCGAAACATCCAGATAAAATTCTTGAACGCTGGACAAGGAATTGAACAAGCAAAACTTGCCTGAAATAGCAGTTGGAGGACATTCTGCACATTTCAGTAGCATACAAAAACAGGATGGGAGATTTCCATCCTGTTTTTTGAAGATCATTTCCTATTTGTTAAATATATAAATTCATTCGAATTCTCAAAATTCATTTCTCAAATAATAAGGCGGACTTGTCGATCCGCCTACTTCTTCGCCAACAGATGCCGCAGCGCAGGGTCTTCGGCGATGCGCCGCAGTTCCCGTTTTATGATCTGCGTGACGTCCTCCTTGATCTGCGTATAATTGCGTCGGATGATCTCCTCCATACGATCCACGCCGTCGGCATCGCGGAACGAGGATATTTCCGGGATCGGAACGTACGAAGCCGTCTCTCCGGCGAGCTTCTCCCTGTCGATGACGATCTCGGCGTGGAAGATCTTCTGTTCGATACGTTCGTCGAAGTTGTCCGCCACGGCACCCACGAACATGCCTTGCGAGAGGTTGGAGATCTTCGAGGCGGGAATCAGGCTGTCGAGCTGCGTATTGGTCGAGGTGGTGAGGTTGTCGTTACTCAGCGAGTTGGAGGTCCGCAGCTGCACGATCCTGCCGAAGCGCTCGCTCAACGTCTTGGCCGTATCTCCCAAAACCTGACCTGCGAAGATGTTGCCCACGGTATTCTCGATGACCTTGGCTTCCTCCTGGCCGTAGTCGCGTTCGAGCTGCGAGAAGTCCTGAAAGCTCAGGCATACGGCCACCTTGTTCGAGCGGGCCGTGGCGATCAGGTTGTCCAACCCCCGGAAATAGATCGTGGGCAGCTCGTCGATGATGATCGACGACTTGAGTTTTCCTTTCTTGTTGATGAGCCGCACGATGCGCGAATTATAGAGGCCCAGCGCTGCCGAGTAGATGTTCTGCCGGTCGGGATTGTTGCCCACGCACAGGATCTTCGGGTCTTCGGGGTTGTTGATGTCCAGCGTAAAGTCGTTGCCCGTCATTACCCAGTAGAGCTGCGGGGAGATCATGCGCGAGAGAGGTATCTTGGCCGAAGCGATCTGCCCCTGCAACTGGTCCTGCGCCCCGCCTTTCCACGCATCCATAAAGGGCGACAGGTAATTTTCCAGTTCGGGATAGGAGGTCAAGATCGTGAAGATGTCCTCGTAGCGTTTGCACAACAATTCGATGGCGTGGGGAAAGGTGCAGTACTTTCCTCCTTCGTAGATTTTCAGGTACCAGATGATCGCCGCCAGCAGGATGATCGGTGAATCGACGAAGAAGTCGCCCTGCTTCTGTATCCACGTCTTATTGAGGTTAAGCATGATCGTATAGGCCGATTCGTAGGCGTCCGAGATGTCGGTCATAAACTCCGGAGCGATGGGATTGCAGCGGTTCGAACGACGGGGATCGTCGAAATTGATGATGCAGAATTTCGGTCGGGTTTCGTAGGCGTCCAGGTGATTCAAAAGGTGGTTGTAAGCGATCGAGGACAAGTCGTCGAATTTGAAGTCGTAGAGGTACATGGCGAAGCCCTTCTCGATCTGCTGGCGGATGAAGCTGTTCACCACGGTGTAGGACTTGCCGGAACCGGGCGTGCCGAGTACTATTGTCGCACGAAAGGGGTTCACCGCATTGATCCAGCCTTCGTGCCATGCCTTGTCGTAGTAGTAACGCGAACGGAGGTTGACCGAATATTCGTTCTCGATCAGGCGTGTTTCCTGCATGAAACTTTCGTTTTCGTCGTTGAACGGGTCCTCGCGCAGCCGCTCCTTGACCAGACGTCCGAGCCATAGACCCGCCAGAAACAGCGAGAGGAAGCCTATGCTTGTAGCTGCGACATAGAGCGGTGCCGCCCACTGCGGCGGCAGGTGCCGCAGCGGATCCCCGAAGAAGAAAAGCAGCAGGCCCGCCGCAGCTGCGAGAAGAATCTGCCGGTGCGTGATGCGCTCGGAGCGCACGCTGCGCGTACCCCAGCAGCTTAGAGCCAGAAATCCCGCAGCGAAGAGTTTGGTCAGGTACGAGTAAGTGAAAAGCCCCGTCGTACGCTGGACGTTCCGCAACAGACGGTCCAATACGCCGAGCGTGCAGCCGTGCATATCGAACCATCCGTAGCAGAACCAATAGAAGTGGAGCAGCAGGAACAAAACACTTATGCCCCGCATGAGCTGCATGACTTTTTCCAATCCTCTCAGGTCATCTTCCTGTTGCATGATATACGGTTTTTGCAACGAAGATACCTTCGCTTCCGGGCTGCTCGTGTGTATGTCCGTTCCGGGCACATCCAGGCCGGTTGTTTTGCAAAATTCATATTATACGGCGTGTAATTCGGAAAAATCACACGCCGCGTATCACTATCGTTGGCTTCGTTCGACGAGAGCCTGTTTCAATGCATCCAGAAATTTGGTCACGTTGACTTTCCGATTAAGCGCGGCATTGCGGCAGCGGTCGGGATTCTTGAACGAAACATTCAGCAGCAGTTCGAAAGAACGGACGAGCTTGTTCAATTCGGCAGGCGTACCGTCTGCCTTGCGGATCGCACCCGACGCATGGAGCGCCGAGATCAGCTCCATCAGGTCGGTCAGGGTGTACTCTGCGGACCAATAGTACGGCGAGCGGATATGCTTGCTCTGCTGAGTCGCCAAGGCAGGATAACGCAACTGCACCAGCAGGATTCGTCGTTCGATCTCTACGTGTGCGATGATCGTTTCGAAATATCCCTTTTTGATCGGCTCTTCGGCGTATCGATACTTCATACGTTCCAGATAACCGCACAAATGCGCCAACAAGCGCAGCTGGTCGATCACGGGTCGTTTTCTTAACAGTCGGGAAATACGTTCCACGAAATGTTCGATGGCGGCTTCCAGACGTGCGGAAATTTCATCGGACGAAAATGCTTCGCCGCAGAGTGAGAACAGCCGGAAAAGTTCACACTCTGAAATAATCTTGGTAGCTTTCATAATACATAATTTTGAATGGGTTAATAAAAAGCGCGGGAAAGGCCCGCGCTCCGAGAGATAGCTATTCGATCTACACGAGACTCTCCGCCATAGGAGAAAAAGCCTCGCGGCATATTCGTTTTCTCTGTTTTTATGCCCCTTTCATCTTTGTGCGATGCCTTACCGAATTTACTGAATATTTGCGAACGATTCCATCCCTCACCGCTTCGCACGGCGTTTCTTACGTCGCCGGCGCTCGCGCGGGATCGGCTCCTCGTACTCCTCCTGCCGGCCGGCCGCGAGCAGATCGAACAACTCTTCCAGGCCCATGCCGTCAACTGCCGTACTTCTGCGGGTATCTCCCCGCTCCTGCGCCGGGGGATCTTCGCGCCTTCGTTCCGACTGCCCGCCCTGCGGGATCTCTTGCGTCTGTTCCTGGACCTCCTCAGCCTCCTGCAGCCGTTGCTCGGCTTGGCCAGCGTCAAAATGCGCCGCCAGACCGTTTGCCGCGAACTCCCGTCCCAGGCGCGAACCGTTGACCGCGACACCCGCGCGGTGATCGATGAACGTCGTACCGTAGATACGTCCTGCGTCGTTGCGGCGCAGCACGGCCGTGATCCCTTCTGCTTCCAACAGACGGCAGAACTCCTCCGGGGAACGGGCAGCACCCAGCACCCGCACGACGGTTTGCCGCGTACCGTCGAGCGCCGCACTGTCCCGCAGTGCCTCCCTGCTGCGGGCGTAGTACCGTTCGAGGGCCCGGTGTCCTACGTCGCGCCCTATACGGCTCGACTTGATCGGTACACCCTGTGGCATGGCGTCGTCATCGAGCGCACCGTAGAGAATACCGGCATACTCGTGTCCGTGTGCCGTACCCCGGCACTCTTCGATGGAGACGTTGAAATATTCGAGCAGCGTCCGCAGCTCCCCGAAGGAGGCGCAGCGGTAACGGTGCAGTGTCGAGCGCACGAGCGATGCGAGTTGTCGTTTGAGGTCGCTTTTCGTATAGTCGAGTTTCGACAGCGTGTCGTACGTCTGCTTCGCGTCGCCCTCGGCGGCAGGGCGCAGGCCGTAGCGTCGTTCCAGAGCATCGAGGATCTCCCGCGACCGTCGCGCCTCGAAGTCGTGCGCCAGCTTGCGGCCGTCGAGTCCCACGCGCAGCGACACGATATGGATATGCCGGCGTTCGATGTCCTCGTGCAGAAAGACAAAACAGGGCTGTGCGCCGTAACCCATACGCTCCATATATTCGCGTGCGATCTGCCGCAGCTCGTCGTTCGTGAGACGGTCTTCGGGAGCGGGATTCAGGGAGGCGTGAAACACGGGATTCTTCGTGCGGCGGTTGGCTTCGAGGTACGGTTCGAAACAACGCAGCGCCTCGCGGATGTCGAAATATCGCTCGTCCGTGACCTGCATCGGGGTATTGAACGCCGCCAGAAAACGGCCCTCGCCCCGGTCGATCTTATCCTTGTTGTAATAAAGAGCACCCGCCGGTGTGGCACCGGAGGTTATCCGCGCGACCATAGCTCGTAAAGTTCGCGGCTGAGCGCGATGACCTGCTCGGAGAGGGCTTTCAGCTCGCGCGTGCGGCGCTCCAGAAGAAGCACTTGTCGCGGAATCGCCGTATGCGAAAAATGCGTGTTGACGGCCCGTACGATCTGGTTATAGTTGTTGCCCACGCGCTGTATCTGCTCGTAAAACTGATTCAGACGGGTCACATATCGGCCCAAGGTCGGGTCGATACGCACCACGCGAAACTCTTCGGCGAAGATTCTTTTGACGATAAACCGGCTGCGGTTGTGTTCCAGTCCGGCCTCCGCAAGCATCCGGCAGAAGCGGATATTCTCTTCTTCGTTGAGCTTGAAATTGTAACGATGGGTCCTCGGATCGGCAAGACGCGGCCTGCCGGGTTTGCTTTTTCCATTCATAGCTTCGGGATTAAAAAGGTGTCCGACTCGGGAGGACACCGCAGCCTCGCAGAGCGAGGACCTTTCGTATGCCGAAAACATTTTCGGCATACAAAGGTACACCTCGCTACCGTCCGGCGACGGTAAATGCGTCGAGACGACGCAGGGTACGAACGACGGTTCGAACCCCTCGGCCCGCGGTGCTTCCTGGGCTGCAATATTACAACGCTTTTCGCCTGATAACAAGTCGTTTGATCGGCCTGGAACGGCCTCCATGCGACATACGTCGAAAGCATCCGAAGGGATACTATCTTCGCGCCGCGAGATGAATGACAGCACCTCCTGCTATCATGCGATGACAGCTGTCTGTCACGGATGTACTGCTATCGATGAAATATTGCAATCATGGATATACATCCATCATAGACGTACTGCTATCGATGAAGTACTGCTATCATAGACGTACATCCGTCATAGATGTACTGCAATCATGGATATACCGGAAACAAATGTTCAAACCCTGTTTTGCCTATGGATAAACAACCCGTATTCTTCTGCGTCTGCTCACAAAAGGGCGGTGTGGGAAAATCGACCTTCACGATTCTGCTTGCAAGCTGGCTGCACTATGCTCTGGGGCACGATGTACTGGTCGTGGACTGCGATGCTCCGCAATGGAGCATCGTCGCGCAGCGCGAGCGTGAGCTCGATGTGCTCGAACGCAACGACCGCTACAAGCTCATGATGGTGCGACTGTTCAAACGCACGGGCCGCAAGATCTGGCCTGTGGTGCGCTCCACACCCGACGAGGGGCTGCAAGCCGCCCGTGCGTACCTTGCCGCCAGCGACTGCGAAGCCGACTTCGTGCTGCTCGATCTACCGGGCACGGTCGCCGCACCCGGTATCTTCCGCCTGCTCGCCCGGCTGGATCATCTGTTCATTCCCTTGAAAGCCGACAAGCTGGTCTTGGAGAGCGCCCTTTCCTTTGCGCGGGCCGTCGATGAACAACTCGTACATAACGACGCACTCCGGCTGAAGGGACTGCACCTGTTCTGGACGATGGTGGACCGTCGGGAACGCACACCGCTTTATGAAAGCTACGGACAGGCATTTGCGGCGTTCCGTCTTCCCGTGTTGCAGACACAAGTGCCGTACCGCAGCCGTTTCAGCAAGGAGATTCTCGATACGAGCGGTGCCGTCGGACGCTCCACGCTCTTTCCTGCCGACCGCGCCTTCGCCGCCGATGCCGCGCTCGACGCGCTGGCCGCAGAAATTCTGTCTCTTATGGAATAGCGTATGGTCAGACGCAATGACCCGACAATCGACGAAGAGGCGCTGCGGCAGGCTATCGGCCGTCAGTCGTCGCACGGCTCCGTGCTCCGCACTCCGGAAGATCCGACGACGGACGATGAACCGGCTCCGCCACCGGAAGCCGTTGCATCCGAAGCGTGCGAGCCGCGCCGTCGGCGTCTGCGTATGCCTGATTACGAGCGAACCTTCCTGTGTGTAAGTGACGTGCAACGACGTGCCGGAATTTACGCTTCGGAAGAGACCAAACGCAAACTGCTCGACGTCGTGCAACTGCTCGGACGGGGCAACCTCTCGCTGACGGCCTACGTGGACAACATCCTGCGCCATCACCTCGAATTTTACCGCGAGGAGATCAACCGCCTGCACAAACAACGAAATTCCCAAAACATTCTCTAAATCTATAATCTTATGTATGCAACCTATTATCTGATTCCGGGCAGTTGTGCATTGGCGTGCCTGCTCGTCATACTCCTGCTGCGACACAAATCTTCGTCGCTGCGTCCCGCAGCCAGGTATCCCGCCGCGCCGACGATACACAAGGACTGCCGGCATATTGAGAAGAAATCCTCTTCATATAACTATGTACAGCGCTTCTTGCGCTCACGGGTGCTGCTGCAACACCGCCACGCAGTCTACATCGATACGGTCGTACACGACACGCTGTGGCGCGTGGTACGCGCGTGCGGTGTGCGAAACATCACACTGAGCAGCTACATCGATGCTATCGTGCGCGAACATCTGGAACGCTACCGTACACAGATCGAGGCCCTGCACGCTCCTGCCGACGAAAACTCCCGCACGCGATGTTCATCGTAACGCTGCTCGAAGCGTGCCTCACCTTCGTTCGGCGCAGGTGTTTCCGGGCGCTCTACGGGGCAGGTGTCGGAAGATTCCGGCGCCGGCCCCGTGCTCCGGCTCCCGACACGGCTCCGCAGACAACGCCCACGCCGGCGTTGCCGGTCATCATCCATAAACACTATGTGATCGGCCCTGAAACGCCTGGAGATGCCACGCCCCGACCGCCGGAACAATCCGGTGCGCAGCGTACTATCTTTGCCGCCCCGCAGTCGGAAACTCTCTCCGCCTGGGAGCGGCTTGCTGACGACGACGAACCCTTCGACGACGGAGAGCCGCTGGACGACCTGCCGGACGATGTGACCGAGCAGGAACGCGCCGAGATCGAACGCTTCGATCTGAACCGCTACCGATAAACTTGTGTCGAACCCCGAGCAACGAATCCATGAACCGTATCTGCAACCCGTGCGGCCCGCATTTCATCCGTACGACATTCATACATCATTCAACCCAAAATCAGACAAAACATGAGAAAAAAATCGTTATCGACGGCCCTGCTCGCACTGCTCACGGCGAGCGCCTACGCACAGGGCGGCGACGGCATCGCCGGTATTACCGAGGCCACAAGTATGGTCACGTCCTATTTCTACCCGCTCGTGCAGCTCATCTACGCCATCGGCGCCGTGACGGGACTCATCGGCGGGATACGTGTGTACCAGAAGTTTTCGTCGGGCGACCCCGATACGTCGAAGACCGCAGCCAGTTGGTTCGGCGCCTGCATCTTCCTGATTCTCGTGGGAACCGTCCTCGAATCGTTCTTCTTCTGATGGAGTACGGCATGAACAAAGGCGTGGGCCGCAGCGTGGAGTTCCGGGGTCTCACGTCGCAATATCTCTTCCTCTTCGCCGCCGGGATGCTCGCGTCGCTGCTGCTGACGATGGTACTCTACATGGCGGGGGCCGACCGCACGCTCTGCATTCTCGTGGCGCTGGTCTGCATGTCGCTCGTGGTCTGGGGGACGTTCCGCATGAACCGCTGCTACGGCCCTCACGGGCTGATGAAACGCCTGGCGGCGCAGCGGCATCCGCGCCGCATCATCCACCGCCGGAGCATCCGGCATCTGATCGTTAAACGAAACTAAACTATGCGAGGAACACTGAAAACGGCTGCACTGGAACATTACTTCCCACTGCTGGCCGTAGAACACGATTGCATCCTGTCGAAGAACGCCGAGGTGACGGTGGCCTACCGCGTCGTGCTGCCTGAGCTCTTCACGCTCACGGCCGCCGAATACGAGGCCCTGCACGGCGCCTGGCTCAAAGCCCTGCGTGTGCTGCCCGACTACACGATCGTACATAAACAGGACTATTTCACCGAGGAGCACTACCGTCCCGACCTCGCCTCGGACGAGAGCTTTCTGGGCCGGGCCTTCGAGCGTCATTTCAACGAGCGACCCTTCCTGCGGCACTCGTGCTATCTCTTCGTCACAAAGACCTCGAAGGAACAGATGCGGCGCCGCAGCGACTTCTCGTCCCTCTGCCGGGGTTTCATCGTGCCCCAGGAGATCCGGGACACGGAGTCCGTAACACTGTTTCTGGATGCTGCGGAGCAGATGCGCCGCATCCTCTGCGATGCAGGCTTCATACGTCTGGAACCTCTTACGGCCGATGAGATCGTCGGCACCGCAGACGACAGCGGACTTATAGCCCGCTACTTCGCACTGGGCACCGAGGGCATCGTCACCAACGAGGACCTGCGGCTCGACGACGGACAGATACGCATCGGGAATCGCAGCCTTGCCATGTACACGCTTTCGGACCTGGACTACGTGCCGCAGGCCGTCGGCACGGACAGCCGCTATGAACGGTTCTCGACGGATCGCTCCGACTGCCGCCTCTCGTTCGCTGCACCTGCGGGGCTGCTGCTCGGACATCCGCACATCTACAACCAATACGTTTTTCTGGACAACCACGCCGAGACGCTCAAAAGCCTCGAAGCGAGAGCCCGCAACATGAACTCTCTGGCGCGGTACTCGCGTGCCAACTCCGTGAATAAGGAGTGGATCGACCTCTACCTGAACGAAGCTCACACCGAAGGGTACCGCTCCGTGCGCTGCCACTGCAACGTCCTTATATGGGCCGACAGCGAAACGGAGCTCAAGGGCATCTGCAACGACGTGGGTTCGCAGCTCGCGCTCATGGGCTGCACGCCTCACCGCAATACGGTCGATGTGCCGGCGCTCTTCTGGGCCGGCATACCGGGTGCCGAGGGCGAGTTTCCCGCTGAGGAGTCGTTTCCGACATTCCTCGAACAGGCCCTCTGCTTCTTCGCTGAAGAGACGGCCTACCGTTCTTCGCCGTCGCCCTTCGGTATCAAACTCGTCGATCGTCTGAGCGGCATACCGCTCCACCTCGACATCTCCGATGAGCCGATCAAGCGCGGCATCACGACCAACCGCAACAAATTCGTTCTGGGACCTTCGGGCAGCGGCAAGTCGTTTTTCATGAACCACCTGATCCGCCACTATTATGAACAGGGGGCGCACGTGCTGCTTATCGACACGGGAAATTCGTATAAAGGATTGTGCGAACTCATCCATCGCCGCACACGGGGCGAGGACGGTATTTACCTGAATTACACAGACGAAGCACCGATCTGTTTCAACCCCTTCTACGTCGAGGACGGGGTGTACGACGTCGAGAAGCGGGAGTCGATCAAGACGCTGATCCTCACGCTGTGGAAACGCGAGGACGAGGCCCCGACACGCTCGGAGGAGGTGGCGCTGTCGAACGCCGTAAACCTCTACCTTACCAAGATCAAGAGCGATCCCGCCGTCATACCTTCGTTCGACACCTTCTACGAGTTCGTCGCCACCGACTACCGCCGGCTGCTGCAACAGAAAAAGGTTCGTGAGAAGGATTTCGATTGGGCGAACTTCCTGAACGTCCTCGAACCGTTCTACCGGGGCGGCGAGTACGACTACCTGCTCAACTCGAACCGTCAGATGGATCTGCTGCACAAGCGGTTCATCGTCTTCGAGCTGGATAACATCTCCGAAAACCGCACGCTGCTGCCCGTGGTGACGATCATCATTATGGAAACCTTCCTCGCCAAGATGCGGCGGCTGCAAGGCGTGCGCAAGGTCCTGCTGCTGGAAGAAGCGTGGAAAGCCATCGCCAAGGAGGGAATGGCATCCTATGTAAAATATCTCTATAAGACCGTCCGCAAGTACTTCGGCGAGGCGATCGTCGTCACGCAGGAGGTCGAGGACATCATCTCGTCGCCCATTGTCAAAGAGTCGATCATCAACAACGCCGACTGCAAGATTCTACTCGACCAGCGCAAGTACCGCAACAAGTTCGACCAGATACAGACCTTGCTGGGACTGACGGACAAGGAGCGTGCGCAGGTTCTGTCGATCAATCTCTCGAACGACCCCGCGCGCCGCTACAAGGAGGTCTTTATCAGCCTCGGCGGGGTACAGTCCGCCGTCTATGCTACGGAGGTCTCGGACGAGGAATATCTCGCGTTTACGACGGAGCAGACGGAGAAGATGGAGGTATACGCTCTGGCCGAGAAGCTGGACGGCGACATCGAGGCGGCGATCCGGCAGCTGGCCGAATGCCGCCGCAGGGAGCGGGAGGCGTAGGGCCATGCGGCGATATGCCTTCGGGATTGTCGGCACGGCCCTCGGCCTCGTTGTCCTGCCGTGCCTGCTGCTCCTGACTGTGGATATGGAGGAACGACGCATCGCACCCCTCACAGGTCGCTGGGCCTCGGTGCTGCACCCCGGCGCCACGGCCGACATACGTCGCGGGCCGGAGTGCTACATCCTCACGCTGCGACGCCCCGGCGAGGGCTTCCGCCATGGCCGGACTTTCCGCCTATGCTACCGGCGCGGCATCTACTACCTCGATGCGGGGCGCCGCGTGGCGCTCTACGCCCCGACGACGAATCGGCTGCTGCTCCTGCCGGGCGGCAGCTATCGAAGAATTACGAACCTTAAAAAACACGACTCATGATGGAAAAAATGAATCCCGTCGTCACGGCTCTGCGCGACGACATACGCCGCCGTCAGCAGGTGGTGCAACACATCGCCTCGCTTGAAGAACAGCTCGACAGCGACCGCATCTGCGGGGCCTGGCTCGCAGCCGAAGGGACCCTCACGGCCTCCCTGCGCCGCATCGGTACGGCAACCTACCGGATGCTCGTCTATGACCACACGCTCTGCTACCGACGGCTGGTGCAGGATGCGGTCGTCACGCTGCGACGCCACCGTCTGCTCTTCGGTGAGGAGGAGGACTGCGGCGCCAACCGCGTGGAGTACGACCCTGCGACCGACCGGCTCACGCTGGGATGCTACGGCCTGTTCCTGCCCGACGACGCTACGCATCCCGCCGCCGAAGAGTTCGAAACACCCGTCGAATAGCTATGGAAAGACGTCTGGCACTCCTTCTGGTGTGGCTGCTCCTCGGCGCAGGGGCAGCCCGCGCCCAGTGGGTCGTCTCCGACCCCTCGAACCTCGCACAGGGTATCGTCAACTCCACCAATGAAATGGTACACACCTCCTCGACGGCGCAAAGCATGTTGCAGAACTTCCAGCAGACGGTGAAAATATACGAGCAGAACAAAAAGTACTACGACGCGCTGCGCAAAGTCAACAAACTCGTGCGCGACGCCCGCAAGGTTCAGCGCTGTATGCTGCTCGTGGGCGAGATCTCGGACATCTACGTCGACGGCTACCGCCGCATCGTCACCGACACGAACTTCTCGGTCGAGGAGCTGGCGGCCATCGCCATAGGGTACAAGCGCATCATCGAGGAAGCGGCCGGAGAGCTGAAGGACCTCGGCGAGATCATCAACCCCACGGATATGAGTCTCACGGACAAGGATCGTATCGACGTGGTGGAGCGCGTCTATGGCACGCTCATGCGCCACCGGCGCCTCGCAGGTTACTTCACGCGCCGCTGCATCAGCGTTTCGCTGCTGCGCGCACGCACACACCGCGATATGGAGCGCGTGGTGGCGCTCTACGGCACGGACGAACAACGCTACTGGTGATGGTTCACATGCTGCTATCGATGGACAACATGCACGGCATCCTCCGTCAGCTCTATACCGATATGATGACGCTCTGCGAGGGTATGACCTCCGTAGCCTCGGGCATCGCAGGTCTCGGAGCGCTGCTCTACATCTGCTACCGTGTGTGGCAATCGCTGGCACGCGGCGAGGCCATAGACCTCTTTCCGCTGCTGCGGCCCTTCGCACTGGGGATCTGCATCATGTTCTTCCCCACACTCGTACTGGGATCGCTCAACGGAATCCTTTCGCCCGTGGTGCAGGCCACGCGCTCGCTTATGGTCGGCCAGACCTTCAATATAGAACACTACATGGAGCAGCGCGAAGCGCTCGAACGCGAGGAGCGCGAGCGGCTGCCTGCGGATTCCTACTACGCGGAGGATCCCGAAATGGAGCGCGAGCTCGACGCCCTGGGGCTGGACGAGCAGACGCGCAGCACCCTCGACAAGATGGACGAAGAACGTTCCTCGTGGTCGTTCAAGGGCTGGCTGATGAAAGGATTAGCCTACATACTGGAGCTGGCCTTCGCTGCCGCAGCGGTCGTCATCGACGCACTGAGGACCTTCTATCTGGTCGTGCTCTCCATCCTCGGACCCCTGGCATTCGCCATCGCAGTCTTCGACGGATTCCAGAGCTCGCTTACCAACTGGCTCTCCAAGTACGTCTCGATCTACCTGTGGCTGCCGATCTCGGATCTCTTCTCGGCCATCATCGCTCGTCTGCAAATACTCTCGCTCCAGCAGGAGACGACGAGCGGCACGGCCGTCACGCTGATCTTCATGGTCATCGGCATCTGCGGCTACATGTGCATCCCCTCGATCTCTACGTGGATCGTGCAGACCGGAGGCATATCGAGCTTCAACCATACCGTAGCCCGCACCACGACACTGGCGGCCGGCTTAATGGGCATGGCCGCAGGAAAAGGATACGCCGGCGGTAAGGCCGCGTGGCACGGCGTCAGGTGGGTTGCCGGAAAACTCCGGGGAACACGTCAATAACCGCTTTACATTCGCTGTATGGAATTCAAAAGTCTTAAAAATATCGAAAGCAACTTCCGGCTCATACGCATCTGCTGCGCCCTCTTCGCCGGATTGTGCGCTGCCGTGGCCGTAGCCTCCGTAGGCTTCTCCTATGCCTTCGCCGAGCGGCAGCGGCAGAAGATCTACGTCCTCGACGGCGGACGGTCGCTCATGGTCGCACTCTCGCAGGACCTCTCCCAGAACCGTCCCGTGGAGGCGCGCGAGCACGTGCGGCGCTTCCACGAGCTCTTCTTCACCCTCTCGCCCGACAAGGCGGCCATCGAGTCCAACCTGAACCGTGCGCTGCTGATGGCCGACCGATCGGCCCTGTCGTATTACAAGGCCCTGAGCGAAAAGGGATTCTTCAACCGCCTGATCGCCGGCGGCATCTCGCAGACCGTACGCATCGACAGCATACGCTGCAACTTCGACAGCTATCCCTACCAGGTGACGACCTACGCCCGGCAACGCATCATGCGCGAGAGCACCATCACCGAGCGGTCGCTCGTAACGACCTGCCGCCTCATCAATGCCGTGCGCTCGGACAACAACCCCCAGGGGTTTCTGCTGGAGAATCTGAACGTCATCGAAAACAAGGACCTCGCAACTTATGACCGTTGACAGGCTGCGCGTACGAACACGTTATGCGAGGCGGTGGCTGCGCCGCCGACACGACCGTCTGGCGCCCCGCCAGCGGCAGCGCATCGCTCTTGCGGCGCTGCTGCTTTTCGCCACCGCCGATATGTGGATGCTGCTGCGGGGCGTCTTATCTTAAATATCAAATTCCGATGAAGATGAAAGAACCAAAAGATGAAATCCGCTCCCGCAGGTGGCCGAAGGCCAACGTCCTGTTCGTGGCTGCCGCGCTGCTCGTACCCTTCACGCTGTTCATGTGGCGGATATTCGGCACGAAGGAGACACCGCAGCAGGAAGGGGCTGCGGGGATCAACTTCTCCGTGCCGGAGGGCCGCGAGCAACAGATCGAAAGCTCCAAGCAAAAGGTCGTGGCGAAGGTCCGGACCGAGGCGTTGCAGGCCCAGCGGCTGCTCACGCTCGGCGAGGAGTCCTTCTCGCTGCTGGACGACCGCACGGAGCAACATCCGTCCCGGCAGAACCCCATGCAGGAGGTAGATGAGGCCAACCGCGCCCTGCAACGGCAGCTCGCACAAACCTATGCACCCCGCACCTCCGAGCGGGAAGTCGAGCATCTGCGGCGTCAGGTCGAGGAACTCTCCGCACGGCTCGATGCGTCGCCGCCGGCAGCTTCCGCAGATCCGCTGGAGCTGGCCGAGCGACAATATCAACTGGCTCAGAAGTACCTCGGCGGCGGAACACCGCACATCGACACCGTACCGGCCGAACGGGGACGGCTCTGCGTGCTGCGCCCCGTGCCGGACCGGGCACTGACGGCTTCGACGCTCGGCGCAGCGGCAGATTCCGCACAGGAGCGCAACACGGGGTTCCTGACTGCCGAAGGCGAAAAGCGCCCGGAGCATAACACGGCCGTCTGCGCGTGCATAGCGCAGACGCAGACCGTGCGCTCGGGAGAGATGGTCCGCCTGCGGCTGCTCGAAGAAGCCGCAGTCGACGGCGTACGGCTGCCGCGCGGCACCTCCCTCTACGGCGAAGCATCGCTCGACGGCGTGCGTCTGCGGATCGTCGTGCGCAGCATCCGGTACCAGGGGCGGATCTTTCCCCTCGAAGCCGCAGCTTACGATCTGGACGGGCAGCCGGGGCTCAACATCCCCGACTCGCGCGAGCGCCGAGCCGTGAAGGAGGCCCTCGCCGACATCGGGCAGCAGACCGGCACGAGCATCAACATCAGCCGCAACGCCGGACAGCAGGTGCTCGCAGACATCTCCCGCACGGCCCTGCGCGCTACGACGCGGTATGCGGCCGAGAAGCTCAAAGAGGTCAAGATCACACTTAAAGCCGACCACAGGATCTATTTACTGTCGAAAGAATAAAACCGTCATGAACCGATTATCCAGTCTTTTCCTTACGATCGCAGCGCTGCTTGCGGCCCTCGCCGCAGATGCGCAGCACGTCGATGTAGCACCCCGCCGTATCGAAGTGGGCTTCAACAAGACCGTACACATCCTCTTTCCGTCGCCCGTAACCTACATCGACATCGGGTCGATGGACATCATCGCCGGGAAAGCCGCAGGAGCCGAGAACGTCGTGCGCGTGAAGGCCGCCGTCCGAGACTTTCCGAAAGAAACGAACCTCACGGTCATCACCGAGGACGGAGGCTACTACTCCTTCGATGCACGCTATGCCGAGAACCCGCAGGTCGCAACGCATGAGATAGGCGCTGCGACGTCCGCGTCCCCGGCCGTGCAGACGCCGCCCGCAGAAGGTCGCGTGCTGCTCGAAGCCACCGGACGCGAACGTCCCGCCGTAGTCAAGAAGACGCTCAACGACATCTACAGACTCAACCGAACCGAGATGCGGCTGCGGAAAAAACATTACGGCATCGAAACGGAGGTGCAGGGAATCTATGTCCGCAACGACGTGATATACATCCATCTGTCGCTCTATAACAACTCCAACATCTCCTTCGAAGTCGAGGACCTGCATTTTCGGATCGAGGACCGCAAGGTCGCAAAGCGAACGGCACAGCAGATAACGCCACTCGAACTGCTGCGCGTATGCAACGACCTGCGTATCGTACGTGCCCATCAGCGCCAGAGAACCGTCTTCGCGCTGCCCAAGTTCACCATGCCCGACGACAAGATCCTCGTACTCGAAATCGTCGAACGAAACGGAGCACGCCATCAGCGTATCGAGATTCGCAACAAGCAGATCAGGCTGGCACGGACCCTTTGATCCGCAGCGGATCGCTCCGTCGGGCACAATAATTTCGGCCGGAGAGTTGTTATATTACTAAATATTGGTAACTTTGTAGCTGTACAAGAGAAGGAACTATGAGAACGACATCCGTAGCGCTCGGAGACTATTTCGAGAGCTTCATCAAAGCCAAGATCGCCCAGGGGCGTTATAACAATGCCAGCGAGGTCATACGCGCCGGGCTGCGGCTGCTCGAAGAAAACGAGAGCCGCACGCTCGACCTGCAAAATGCCGTCGCCGAAGGATTCGACAGCGGCATTGCGGAAGGTTTCGATCCCGAGCGGCATTTGCAGCATTTGAAAGCCCGACGTGCAGATGACTGAACTTCGTTTTACCCGCAAGGCCGTCGAGGACCTCTCGGACATCTGGCGTTACACGGTAGAGCGGTGGTCGGAAGAGCAGGCAGACCGCTACTACGGATTGCTTGTGGCGACCTGCCGAAAGATCGCCGCAAGCACCGTCCCGATCGGACGCCGTTACGAACAGATCGCCGAGGGGTTGTATGGATTCAGAGTCGGACGGCACATCCTCTTTTACCGCATCGAATCCGACCGGATCGTTCTAATCGTCAGAATCCTCCACGAACGGATGGACCTCGGAAACCGTTTCGTAGAGTAACGACCGCATAACATCGTCGCCGCAGGAGTCGAGTCCCCTGCGGCGACGATTGTTTCATACCGAAGCGACTATTTTTTAAGACACTCGATGAATGCCTTCGAAGGCTTGAACGCCGGGACGGTATGCGCCGGCACGAGGACGGTCGTGTTGCGCGAGATGTCGCGGGCCTTCTTCGCGGCTCGCTTACGGCGCACGAAGCTGCCGAAGCCCCGGAAATAGACGTTCTGTCCGCCTATCTGGGCTGCACGAATCCGCTCCAACAATGCCTCGACGACACCTGCGACCATTTTACTCTCCAGACCCGTTTGTCCGGCAATTTGCTTGACGATCTCTGCTTTTGTCATAAGTGCTGCATATTGATGTTCGTTATATTTGCAAAAATAGCGATTTTCAGCAGCACCGGCAACTCTGTTGCGACGTTTTTTCCCGGATGTATCTCGAATTCGACTCAAGAATAACCGGTCTCTTCCGAATGATCTTATGCAGAAACCTTCAGCCTGTCCGATGCAGCGCGGCCAAGCGTTACAATAAGGGGAGCTTTATCTCTTTTATGGCGGGCGGCTCGGACAAGAGACATATTGTCGTTCACGAGGCGGACGATGCGGTCATGATACTCCGTATTCCTATTGCACGCCCCGCGCGACTGCACGACCTGCAACCGCGACAGCGAAACCTCCACCGTTTCCACCCTCCGGTCCGCGATGCGGGCCGAGAGGATGAGCGAATCGCTCTTGTCGTGATACCGCTCGACGCAGTGGTGCATAGCCTTGCCCTCCTCGATAAATTCCTGAACGCTTTGCAGCACCCGAACTTCGATCTCTCCGTCCGAAAAAGCGATGCCGAGGTACCTGCCCTTGGCCTTCCGGTACTGTTCCTCGTATTCGAGGTATTCCGCACGCCGGCGTGCGACCTGCTCCTCGGCCTCGATGCGGGCCAGAAGCACATGGCAGCGGTCGTGCGCCTGCCGGAAATCCGACGGACAGACATAGTGTGCGTTATGTATGTCCTTGCCCAACCGGCCCAGCATGTCGATATAGTCGCACCACGAAGCCGCATCGTCGATGCGGTAGCCGTTGCGCAGGCAGATGCGGAGCGAAGGCCAGTAATCTTCGATCCGACGCCCGCCCGTTCGGCAGAAGTAGCGGAACAAGTCGTGGCGCCCGATTTTAAGCAGCGTTTCCGCGTGGCGCTGACTGAGAGTATAGCGGAAGATACCGACAGGATCCTCCGCATAGAGGTCGTAGCGAAGGCCCGTCCTTCGCAATTCGGGGATAAGGCGGCGGCGAGGATAACTCCGTTCGACGGACATGCGGTTGTAAAGCCAATATTCCTTCCGCAGCGCCAGCGGCGTAGCGCAGCGCCACACATCATAATACCAGGACATATTGCGCAGGCGTGCTACGGTAGCGTATTTTCCGTCGGGCGCGATCCAACGCTGCATGACCTCGCAGCATTCGTAGCGTGCGGGGTGGCCGTCCCGCACCCGCCGTTCGAGAAGGAAGTAGCGTATGACCTGCAAGCCCTCCCTTGTCGTGACCACAGAGAGGTAAGTCTTATTCCAGGACGTGCGCCGACGGGTGGTTACGACCGTAAGTCGCACGCCGCAATGCGGGCAGACGGCACGGTCGATTTGCTGATCTCCCTGCCACGTATGCCGACATTCGGTGCAGGTGATTTTCCCCTCTTGGTGCGGAACGCTTCATGTGGCAGAAGATGGGCATAGCCCCAATGCAGCTGCGCGGGTGTGATCTCCGGCAGGCGGCCGCTTGCCGCCACGATGCGCCGTTGCAGTTTCGTTCTCGGCTTCATGGCTCAGAAAAGACTTTGTTGATTCGCCGCGTTTGCGGCATTCGACGCAGGTTGGGATTTGCTCTTGTGCGTTATCTTCGCATAGGCTTCTTCGGTGGCTTTGCGAAGCGCCTGCTCGTGCGCCTCGCGCTGCTCCTCCTCGGTCAGAACGATCGTATGGTTCACGACGACGCGGCAATCGAGCGGCCTGCCTACGTCGATGTCGTCCTCATCGTAGTAATGCACGGCCAGCGAATAGATCTCCGCGTCCGTGAAGCCGTTGCAGCCGCTCTGCTGGACATAGTTCAGAATAAAGGTGATGCAGTCGTCGAGGTTTTTATGCTCTTTGGCACAGGAGGCCGCGAAAAGCGCATCCGCGCCTGCACGCTGCTCCAGATATTCCCGGATCGTATCCCGGAAATGTTCGCTCGGTTTTGTCATAATGGTGTTGGTTTTGGTTAGGGAATAAAAAGCCGGGAGGAGCGGATAACCGCTCCTCCCGGTATCGACATTATTTATAACTGTTATGCCGCAAGCGATGCTGACGCTTCCGGCCACAGATCCGGGTCTAACGGCTCTCCTTCAGGCTCCGGAACATCCTCCGCAGGGTTCTCCTGCAGAATGTCAGGATCCTCGGGAACCACCGGATCGAAGGCTTCCACCTCGGCGGCCAACTCCTGCGCCTTGCGCTGCTCCAAAGCGTGAAGCTGCTCTTCGAGTCTGGATTGCGTCTTCTCCAGGCGATCCAGATGTTCCGCGATCACACGCTCGCTCGTCTCCTTGTCCTGTTGCAGGGCGAACTGACGCAGCAGTTGAAGCTCGAACGTTTCATCCGTCTGCCGGAACTCTTCGATATGGTCCATGCAGTCGAAGATCACCGACCGCATCAGCATATTCATGCGATCCCCGTCCAGATGATCGAGAAAATCGCCGATTTGTTGCACATCCTGCAAGGCTTCGCGCTCCAAACCCAGCTTTTCGGCGTATCTCGACGGAAGCAGGCGTAGCAGCGAATAGCCGTACAGCCGGCTCTCGGAAGCCGCAAGAGCGGAGGAAGAAATCTCCGTTTCCCGAAGTACTCGTTTCAAGTCCGTCGTCATTTGCGTATAGCATGAGCGATGTGCCATAACGATGCGGCTCTCAAGCTCCTCGACAATGGGACGCGGAGCGATCGACGTATAGACCGTGACGCCCTTGTCGTCGGACGTCTCCTCGATCTGCTCCGGAACCTCCTCGTAGAACAGATCGACGTCCAGCATACCGATAAGGGCATATTTACGCACTCGGCCCGCGTCGATCTCCGCATCCAGCTTCTTCATATTCTCACGGTACTCCGAAACCTCGGATTCGTACTCCGCCAGAGCCTCTAAATACTCATCCCGATCCTCGTAATCCGACTCTTGGGGAACCTCGACGTCAGGAAGCACGGGAACGTCCGGCTCCCACATGCTGTAGGTGTCGATGACCTCGACCGTATAACCTTGGGATGTGAGGCGTTCGAGAACGGCATCCGAATAGTGCCCCACCTCCACGGCAAGCAGCGTACGAGGGTCGTTCCGCTGCATCCGGATTGCTTTCTCAACTAAAAATTCGTCGTTCTTGCGGATCATGCAGGCCCGGTTTTCGCAGCCCGCACACCCTTCGGCAAGGTCCGAAAAGAGAATGTTGTTGGCCGTATTCTCGGCACAGGTCGAGCACTCCGTCTTGTCGAATTTATAGGTGTTCAGCTTAGTCATGTAGCGGTCGTGAAGGTATTGGCCCACCTGACGGGGCGACGTGTTCTTCCACGAGTTGTGACCGTCGTTTGCGAAATGCTCCTCGAAGACGCACTGCTGAACCTCCGAAGGGTATTTGGCCAGCTCGATGGCCATGCTTTCGATGATCTCCTCGCGTTCGAGCAGGTTCGCGAGCGGCTCGATAAGGTCGTTGAGCTTCAGGTGTGAACGGATGTAACGCTCGCTCTTGCCGAACTTGTCGACGAGCGTCGAGACCGTATGACGGCCCGTTTTGAGCGCTCGAAGGAACGCCGCAGCCTCTTCGAGAGGCGCTACGTCCTCACGCTGGAGGTTCTCCGTGATGGCCATATCCTCCGCATCCTCGTCCGTGAGATGTTCATAGACAAGGGCCTTGATGTGTGTGAAGCCCGCACGCTGCGCGGCCCGGTAGCGGCGCTCCCCGTAAACGATTTCGTAGTGCTCGCCGCTGCCGCGTACGCAGATCGGTTGCAGCTGGCCCGTCTGCTGCATGCTCAGGGCGAGTTCATCCAGCGACGACTCATTCAGATTGCGGCGAGGGTTATAGGTGCTGCAAACGATCCGATTCAGCTCCAGAAGGACGATCGGCGTAGCGGCAGGAGTGCCCTCCGAAGCGGACGCGACCGCTTCGGATGCGGCAGCGGAGGTTGTCGAACTTTGTTCCGAGAGCGGTACTGCGGAAGCAGCAGTGGTCGTCTCCGGGGCAGGGAGGGAGGATTTCCGAGAAGCGGACTTCTTCGTCTTCGTCATAATGATTGGACAGTTTTTACCGTGTGTCTCACGTGTTGGTGCGATGCAAAGTCTATTTGCATCGGATACGATAATCGATAATTCTTCGAGGGGCGATCCCGAACGGATCGGTTGCCTCGGAAAGAATACTGGTGCACCGTGCGAACGAAGCGACGGAAAAATACCGAAGCCCGCGCGAGGATGATTTTTCCGCCGCGTAGAGAGCAAGCGCCGCAGGCGCGGACGGGCACCTATCTTTTCCGACGGCAACCGAAAGAGGGTTTCTCTTTATAACTTTCGCATATCGTTTCGACGCAGGTAAGAACGAAAACGAATCTTTATGACAGGACATTCTTTACCTGTAGTTTCTCGAAGATTCTTTTGAAATAATAAATGAGAAACGTTTATTATCGATTAGGGCTGTCTGCGATTATCGCAAACAGCCCTATAATTAGAAACTCTTTATTGATCGTTAATTATTCTACTATTGCTTATCGGCCCAGCGTTCTTCGGTCTGTCGCACCGCTTCGTCATAATCCGCATTCGTGACACGGTACGTCCAGCGGACGCTATGATCGGAGAACTTCTCAAATTTCCATTGTGAAGGATCTTTGGGAGTCTTTTTCGGACTGTTCGGCTCCAAAGCTGTAAAAACATACATCGCACACGTATCCTGAAATTCATTCGGAACTCTCCAATCAGGCAAATCATCAGGAGCAGGAAGATCGAAATAAAACTCAATCCACCCTACAGCCATTAAATTATCAATTAAAATTTCGTAATCATCTAACCACCAAGCATATTCCATTGCAATTAAAGTCGTAGCCTGCTGTCCAGGACGACAATAATAAAGACCTCCTCCTGGTGAAAGTTTCGTATTGATAAACCAATACAGCGTGTGATCGCTATCGTTCTGAAACCGGAAAAAATTGAAGTAATCTTCCAGATCGGGTTCTTCGGCCAAATAATCTTCTGCCGTCTTGTTTACATCCTGATACACCTTCTCCGGCAAAGGGTCGTCGGATTTAGAGCAGGCCGTCAATATACAGCATAAAAGAAGAAATCCCAGCGAAAAAGAAATGTTTGGTTTCATCGTTTTCGATTTTATGTAATTATCGGATTTGTTCGGATTCCAATTTTTCGTATAGTTCGAAAAGATCGTCAATATCAGCTTGGCTCGCTCCGCTTAATGAGCGTGTGGCTTGTTTAATTTCGGATACACTCGTTAATTTGATCGCCATATCCCAAATAGCCTCTGCATCTTGGAAGCAAACTCGATCATGCGGAAAATAATTATATCCCGAATGTCGGAGCTCTGGCCATAAATATTGGTTAAAATCATCGTAAATGTCGATAAAGAGAGGTGTTCGCAGATGATATATATCATTGGGATCGAGAAGTTCCGTATATGACCAAAGTTGTCTGTTCAACGCATCAGGTCGCGGTATAGGTTTAGAACTGTATTCAGTAGTATAGGTATGTAACATATTCAATTTTCCGAGTCGACTGTACTCTTTCTCAGGGAAATAAAATTTTGCAAATTCGCCCCAACTTTCAGTAATAATTTTTCGAAATTTAGTATAGTCTTTCATGCCATAAATATGCAAAAATTGGCATACCTTTCCAACTTCCCGATTAGCGGTCTTGTAAATATCGAAGCCCGTTTTATCCTTACAATAAATGTAAACCCGTAAAATAGTTTGCAAAGGACTGGTTTCGGGGTTCATGAAAGTATAATAATCATCCTTCCCCGTTGGTACGGATTCATCCAAGCAACCGATTAATACCTGGCTGCCAAAACCATTGGTAAGACCGAACCCTTCGGATTCCATATTTCTTGCAGCACGATATGCACAAGCATATTTGTACGTTGGATCGGTGGGTGCAATATTGAACATCCATGGTCGTAAAAAGTATTGAACAGGGGTCGTTGTAGCCAGAGTAGTAAAATCAGGTGTTATTTGCCATCGCCGCGTACCCCATGTTATATAGCATGTTACCGGCCCGTAGAAATAAGTGGTATCGCTTTTGAAATACCCTTCGGCATCCGTCGCACATGAATCGTGTAAAGGTTCGAGCATGGGAAGTTGTTGACCAATAATCGTGACATAGGCGTTTTTAAGCGGAACATAATCACCTATGACCTCATCGTAAATTCGGATGATCCCCCAAGGATGCCAGTCATAAGGAGTAGCTCGCGTAGATGTCGTTTGTATGCCTTGCACCTTGAGTGCTTCTGTAACCACCTTTTCTGCCTGTATGTCTGTCAGACCAGAAAGAGGGGATCGAGGATTAAAATATTCCTCCAAAACCTCGTACTCCACACCTTCGGGAAGTTCGGCATTTCTATCTACAAGAGCATACATGACATTAGATTGGGAGCAATCCGCATCTTCGCCAAAAAGAGGATACGGGAAAAAATCGATCTCGGTATTTCCACATACTTCTATGGGTTTTATCTGATCGTTGAAAATAAGTTTCAAATAGCGTTTTGTCGGGGCAATCTTTGCAGCGATGTCCTGTCCCAGTACATCAGCTACGACCTGTCGTGTCTGGGTGAAAGTCAAGGGTGTCGGAACTTCTGCTTTCTCGATTTCCAACGTGGTAAGTTGCGACTCTTCTACCGTCACAGCATTCTCCGAACAAGCACAAAGCATTGCGGATACTACCATTGCGAAAAGTAATAGATTCCTTTTCATAGTTTAGGGTTTTTAGGTTAGTAGAATATGTGGATGATGGGGTTCTTGCTCGCTATACCTAAACTGTTGCCAATATAAAGAAATAAAACATAAAATGCAATGAATTATACAAATATTTTATTGAAAATTTTGTATTTATACTTTTGATATTCTTTGAAAAGATTTTAATTACAAAATAATTAGATAACAAGATAAAATATAAATTTGTTTTTAATTAATGAAGATATGCTGTTGTATCGTTTATGAAAAGGTCAAAACCATGTTATTGAACTTGATTATATCTCGTCTTCGTCTTCGTTTTGCCGCTCCGTCCGACTCTGGTCGTTCTCCATCCAGATAGCCCGTTTTCGTTCATAGTCGAGGGCTTTCCACCAGGTGTTGCAGGCATCGAGGAACGCTTGTCCCTCGTCATCCGCCGGATAATTCGCCGCAGACAATCCCGTAATCCGTTCCATTTTCGGGAAGTCCACTGCCAACCACCAGGCATCGAGGTTATCTCCGAACTCTTCGAACGAGCAAAACCATACGTGCTCCTGACATGCGTCGCACCATTGATCGTCAGCATCCGCGTCTATCGAGGATACATACTCCAACGTATTAGGATCGACCCACGCCATCATCTGTATCTCACGCGAGCCGCATCTTTCGCAAACAAGGACACTCGGCTCCTTAGAAAGGCATTCCTCGTCTTGTCCTCGAACAGCACACGCAATGTGCTCGATCAACAGCCGCCGATTGCCCCTATCGAGAGCGACATAGAATCGTCGGGCTCCACCGCACAGGTCAGGTGCAATACTTCGGCACCACACTTTCCACACGCTCGCAGCCCGTGTGCCGAAGATCGTGCGGCATTCTTCTTCGCACCAGCTATCCCGCATATAGTCGAAATAGCGGTCTATAATACTTTTATTTTGTTTCATCGGTTCGTTTTTTATACGTCATTTATTAATCAAGATTCATTGTCAAATCAGAATCCGCATTTCACGTATGAATTTCCCAGCCGCGGATTCTCGGTTCGCAGTAACATCCCGAACGATCGGGTGTGCCGTGATAGACCAGTCCGCCGACAATGCCTGTACTGCTGTCGGCATAGCGCTGCCTGAAAAGAAAGGAATAAGGCGCAGAATCCTTATACAGTTCGATTTCACAAGGACAGTTCGGATTCCGCTCCCACCGTTTCAGATCGTTCAACCGTTCTTCCAATGTTTTGTCGCCGATTCGTTCGGCATAACACACTACTTCGTCGTAGTGCTCCTGACACATAATTTTCATATTGAGTTAAATTACAGGGTGAATATTTGAAAATCTATTTTAGTTTTTCCGCCAAGCGATCGATCAATTCGCGGCATCCGCGCAACGACGAGATACGGAAACCTCGGCTCACGCCTTTGCAATGGATCTGCGTTCGGGATAAATCGGCAATCCGTCTTTGCAGCATGCCGAGCGTCCGGGGGTGGATATTGATCCCATATTTGCCGCACAAGGCAATAAAGAGTTCCGTTTCGACGAATCCTCCCTCCCGAAAAGCAGCCTCGGCCCGTTTCAATGACGTTCTCAGCCGCGCTTCCTCTTGCCGCTGTCGTCATTTTCCCGTTCGATCCGCACTTGTTCCCGTCTTCGGTCTTCCGCAGCATACAGTTCGCGCATACGGGTGCGATGCCCCTTCAACGGCCGGGCATCCCAACCCAGTGCTTCGTAGGCTGCCACGTAAGACGACGGAATCCACTGGCAGCTCGCCATACGGCGTTGCACGGCGGCTCGCAGGTTGCGAGCTTCCGCAGTCCGCGCTTCGATATATTCCTTGCGGAGCATTCCTCTGCGAAACATACTTCCGGCTTCGAAACAAACGTCGCCGACACGCAGTACGACGACAACTATATCGTTCGCCTTACGGAACCGGTCTTTTATAATGGGGTACCATCCGACGTGTTCGTTCAGGAAGGTCACATCTTCATAGGCCGCGACGATCCGGTCATCCCGACCTGCGGCCTGACGCAATAATTTCACTTGCATAGTCGTATCGAGGTTTTATAGGTTCGGCAATTCGACCGTCAAAGGTTCGAGATAGGTGGCCAAATGTCTGATAAACTCCCGTCGGAACGATACGTCCCGATCGCATCGTTTCCAGAGTTCGTAAACATCCATCCGCTCCTGCTCGATAGCGCGGGCGACGGCACGGCCGTGCCGCAGGTCGTTCTGCCAGACCCCCAGAAAAAAGAGATAGAGGATTTCCTCCTCCAGGCGTTCGTAGCCCTCCTTGCGCAACAGTTCGGTCAGGGGTTCGTATTCCTCCTCATGAAAGATCTGCGGTTGGATATTGCCGGGCGCATGGCAGACGATCACGCGCCGGTCGGCGGTGACGAAGATGTTTTTGATGATTTCGTGGCTCATAAGCGGTAAATTTCATGGTAAAACAAATGCGCCCCGTAATCAACGGCGATTACGGGGCAAACGGGTTGGAATGATATTCAGAGGTCTTGCAGCATCATCCGCAAGACATCGAAAAGCTGTCCGACTTCGAGGTCCCGCACCGGCACGCAGCGATCCCCTCCGTAGTCGTACGACAGGCAGGCATACAACACAGCATGTTTTATCCGGAAAGCTGTGACATAGCATTTATCCTGGCGTTCGTCCGATGCCGGATATTCGTTGCCTGAATCGAGGCTTTGGCCCGTCATTTCGGAAACGATTCCTGTCATCAGATCGACGAGGCGTCGGCGGTGTATTCGGTCGATCGCCTCGTATCGTTCCAGCATCTTATCTCTTTCCGTTGTGATCCGGCTGTCGGAAAGTTTCGCATCCTCCGTTCGGAGGTTCTCGTTCGGGATCTCCTCTCCCGTGTAGGGATTGAACAGCGGGCTGTAGGCGAGCGGTTCGGCTTCGACAGCGAAGATTCCGCGCTCGGAGTCGCAGAAAATCTCCATCGGAACGGGCGTCGTCGCAACTACATGCCGCGCTTCGGATTCGGAAAGGCCGCTTCCCGTCAGCGAAGCGGCCCGGCGTCGAAAGGTTTCGGGCGTCGAAGACTCCGAGAGCTGCAAGTCGAACGTATCGCCCTCGGTTTCGGTAACGATCAGTGTGTCGTCATTCATAATGTTATAGGGATTTAATGGATATGGAGTGTGGGCGGAACGTAATAGACGATCCGTTCGTGCCGAAGATCGTCGTAGAGAATCTTCACGGGTTGCGGGACGTTGTAGATACGGCAATCGACGATCGGCGCGTCGAGCGCATCCCACTGCTCCTGCGGCAGAGGTCTCTCCGCAGGGCGGTAGCACCAGACGACCAGCTGCCGGGGCGAACGTCCCGGAAATACGGTAGCTTTGTAGTCGTGCAGGAACGTCTGGAACGCTGCTTCGTCGCCGATCTCCCGGCCGTTCGTGCGATAAAGATCGCTGCCGCACGGCCGTTCGATCCGATAGACATAGAGCCTGCGCCACGCCTCGGTCGTAAAGTCGCCATAGAGCGGATCGGGTTCGCGGTAGCTCCACCCCGCGACTTCGGCTTCGAAGCGGATCGACCCGTTGCCGCAAGGTCCGTCGTGACCCCAGATTTTGAAAGAACCCCGTCGGGGGCCCTCATAGCGGAATGCGGCAGCCGCGACATGGGTAAAGGGGCCTCCGCTGCTACAGCACTGTACGCCGTCTTTCGTCCGCGAGGCGAAGGGATCGTAAGGACAGATACAGACGGTGAGCATATCGTTTCTGTCGTAGGCGATCAATGCACTGCCGGCATAGTCACCGTGGCGGGAAACGTATCGCACTCGATCGCCGCACTGCGGCCTGTCGGCGCTGCGTGTCGATTCGATGTATTTCTTCATGGCATTGACCGCTTCGACGTCCTGCTGTGTCAGGCCGTGTTCGTGGTCGTAAAGCGGATTCAATGCCCGTAACGTGTCGAGGGTATAACAGCCCTTCGTCGGATCATGTGTCATGGTTCGTTATCGGTTTAGAGATTCGTAAACGAAAAGCGAAGACCGGAGCGTCGCGGAACAACCTCGACCGCCTCCGAATCTGTCGGGCAGACGATCTGTATTATCCCGGACGTACCGGTTGCCTCGGGAAGAACACCGGTGCGCGACGGCGGCGCAGCGACGGGAAAATACCGCAGGGCGGAGGTATGCCGACGCCGAGGATGATTTTCCCGTCCGCAGCCGACGAGGGCGCGGCAGCGGCCGTGCGCGTGCCGAGCTTCCCCGCAGGCAACCGGAGGCGAAGGAAAATCGAAAATTACGTGTTCTTTTCGGTGTCTTATCGCTATATTTGCAGGCACCCGAAACAGAATCTCGCAATGGCACTCTACCGTTTGGAATCCGACCGTACGCAAATCGGAATCGATCTCGATACGAAAACGCGCGACAACAACCTGCGACACCCCGACTATGCCCGGCACGCGCAGATCATGCGTCTTGTTTATGTCCAGTCGCTGTTAAGCGGCCAAAGCATCCTGCAAACGATTCCCTCGCTTGCCGACCACTTTCCGCAGCTCGACCCTTTCAATCCGGAGCATCAGGCGTGCGTCTGCTGCATCTGGGATGCGGCATTCGATTTGCACCGTCCTCCGCACATGCGTATCGGTCGCACCGACTGCGCCTATTTCTTCACGGAGAGAGCGTCCTGCGAATATTACAGGAATTACAGCGGCATGTCCTCGGCACAGCTATGCGAAGTGCAAATCCTCGAAACGTACGACCGTTTTACAGGGGACATGCGCTGGCTCGACGCCATAGACGAGCGTACGGCCACGGCCCGCGACATAGCCGCCGCAGCCGTGCGCTACTGGGCCGGAGAGATGTCCGCCGATCCGCTCCCCGAGGTGCTGTTTCAAGGCCGGTACAGACTCACACCTGTTCCGTAAAATGTAGAAGAATGGATAAAAAAACACTGCGAATCTTTCGTCCGGGCCTGTCTACTCCGTGCGAAGTTCCTCTGTCGGGCGGCACGGTCAGGGCGGGGTTCCCGTCGCCGGCGGACGACTTTTTGGACATGCCGCTCGACCTGAACCGTGAGCTGGTGCCGAATCCTGCCTCGACATTTTTCGTGCGTGTCGAGGGCGACAGCATGACGGGCGACGGTATCGGCGACGGCGACCTGCTGATCGTCGATCGTGCCGTCGAGCCTTACGACGGATGCATCGCCGTCTGTTACGTGGATGGGGAGTTCACCGTCAAACGGGTCAAGCTGGAAGCTGCGGGGGCCTGGCTCCTGCCGTCCAATCCCGCATATCCGCCCATTCGCGTCGATGCCGACAACGAATTCTCGATCTGGGGCGTGGTGCGTCACGTCGTCAAAACCTTCAAATAACACCTTCGATGTACGGCCTTTGCGACTGCAACAACTTCTACGCCTCCTGCCAGCGGGTCTTCCGTCCCGATCTTGTCGGGCGACCCGTGGTCGTGCTGTCGAACAACGACGGCTGCATCATCGCCCGCTCGAACGAAGCCAAAGCCCTCGGCATCGGCATGGGGCAGCCGCTCTATCAGGTACAGGGGCTTATCGACCGGCACGGCGTGGCCGTCTTTTCGGCCAACTTCGCCCTCTACGGCGATATGTCGCGCCGTGTGATGGCGACGCTCCGCACGCTCGTCCCCTCCGTCGAGGTGTACTCCATCGACGAGGCATTTTTCGACCTGCACGGCATCGCCGAGCCGTTAGACGACTACGGACGTCGCATCGGCCGCACGATACGCCGCAACACGGGCATTCCCGTGAGCATCGGCATCGCGCCGACCAAGACTCTGGCCAAGATCGCCTCGAAGCTGGCCAAGCGCTACCCGAAACTCGACGGCTGCTGTTACATGCATCGGCCCGAGGACATCGAAAAGGTACTTGCGACCTTTCCCCTGCACGAGGTCTGGGGTATCGGACGCCGCTACGGCAAGCTCTTCGATTCGATGCGCATCACGACCGCGCGGCAGTTCGTCGAGCTGCCCGAGGAGTGGATACACAGGCGCATGGGGATTACGGGTCTGCGGACGTGGCGCGAGTTACAGGGCATCGAGTGCATCGGCTTCGAACAGATGCCGCAGCAGAAGCAGCAGATCACCGTCTCGCGCAGTTTCCCCAAGGAGATCTACGAGCGGGAGGAGCTCGAACGCATCGTCGCGGAGTTCGCTTCGATGTGCGCCGAGAAGCTCCGCGCCCAGCGTGCTCTCTGCGGGCAGATACACGGATTCATTTTCACCAACCGCCACCGGGACGACCAGCCTCAGCGCTATGAAACGGCCGTGCTGACCTTACCCGAACCTACCGACAGCACGCTGGAGATCGTCCGGCAGGCCCGTGCAGCGCTGCGGCAAATTTATCGTCCAGGGTTCGGGTACAAAAAAGCCGGTGTGACACTCGCGCAGATCGTACCGGCAACGGGCGTGCAGGGCACTCTGTTCGCACCGCCCGACAAGGGGAAGCACGCACGACTGATGGAGGCTCTGGATCGGGTGAACAAGGTCTATGGCCGGGGCAGCATCGTCATCGCGGCACAGGGAACCGAGCCGTTCCGTATGAACCGCGAACATCTCTCGCCGCGCTATACGACCGACTGGCGGGAGCTACTGACCGTAAAGGCGAAATAGGATGGATCGCATCGAACGGGAAAAACGGACGGTAGAACGGATGATACGCCTCTATTGCCGTCGCAAGGAGCACAACGCGGAGCTGTGCGAGGCGTGCCGCAGCCTTTTGTCCTACGCCTGCCGGCGGTTGGAAACCTGCCGCTACGGCCCTCTCAAAGGCTCCTGCAAACAGTGCACGGTTCATTGCTACGCTCCGGCACAGCGGGAAAAGATTCGGGCCGTGATGCGCTATGCCGGACCCCGGATGCTGCTGTATCATCCCCTCGAAGCCCTGCGGCATCTGCTGCGGTAAGTGATCCGATCCGTCGTCGAAAGGCGATCGCCCGGATCACGTGTTCAAGGCGGGGTTCAGCCGCTCCTTGAGTTTGGTATTGCGTTTCAGCACGGCCTGATTCCGGATGGCGCAGGCAAGGGCCTTCGTCGCACCGATCAGAACGCAGATCTTCTTGGCCCGTGTGATACCCGTGTAGATCAGGTTGCGCTCCATAAAAAAAAAAAAAAAAATCAGCACCTACAGGACCACGATCGGATACTACGATCCCTGCGCCTTGTGGATCGTCGTGGCGTAGGCCAGCGTCAGCTCGTCGAGCTCCGTTACGTCGTACTCCACGCTGCGGCCGTCGAAATCCACCGTCAGCGTCCGGTCTTCCGTATTCACGCTCTCGACATACCCCAGGTCGCCGTTGAAAACCTCCTTATCATAATTGTTGCGCACCTGCATCACCCGGTCTGCCTAACGGTAGGTGTAGCCTCCGCGATTCAGGCTCGGCCCCGAAGGGTTCAGGGCCTTCTGCAACGACAGGTTCAGGTTGGCGGCACCCACGATGCCCCGCTGCATCGGCGTGAGAACCTGAATCTTGTCCGGCCGCTGTCCATAGGCACGCGGCAGGCGCTCCTTCACCAGCCGAACGACCGTGGCTGCCACCTGTTCGGGGTCTTCCTCCTTCATAAAGAAGAAATCCGTATCGCGGCCGTTGCTCGTATCGGGAAAACGGCCCTGATTGATGGCGTGGGCGCTCATCACGATCCGGCTCTTCTGTGCCTGCCGGAAGATTCGCGTCAAGCGCACGACGGGAATCTTCTGCGAGTCGATGATGTCGCGCAGGACATTGCCTGCACCGACGCTCGGCAGCTGGTCGATGTCACCCACAAGCACCAGACGCATCGTCACCGGAACGGCTTTCATCAGGTTGTTCATCAGTAGGATGTCGATCATCGAGCATTCGTCCACAATCAGGGCGTCGCCGTCCAGCGGATTTTCGTCGTTGCGTTTATAACCGTCCTGCGGATTGTATTCCAGCAGCCGGTGAATGGTCTTGGCATCCATACCCGTCGCTTCGCTCATGCGTTTGGCCGCCCGTCCCGTAGGTGCCGCCAGCAGAACGCGCAGCCCCGCCTTCTTCAACGCCGCGATGATGCCCTGCGTAGTGGTCGTCTTACCCGTGCCGGGGCCGCCCGTGAGCACCATGACCTTGGAGGTCACGGCCTGCCGGATCGCAGCGAGCTGCACGTCGTCGTAGTCGATGCCCGTTTCTGCGGTAAGAACGCCGGGGTCAAGCTCCGTAGTGAACAACGTGCGGCCCGCACTCTCCGCGAGCTCTTTCAGCCGCCGTGCCGCGCCGCACTCCGCATGATAGAACGCCGGCAGGTAGATCGCCTCCCGCTTCGTTATCAACTCCTCGGAGAGGATCATCCGCTCCAACGCTTCGCAGACGGGTGCCGCGTCGGCTTCGAGCAGCGTGCAGGCCGCTTGCACGAGTTGTTCCCGTTCGGCATAGACGTGTCCCTCGTCCGAGAGTTGGCCGAGCGTGTAAAGGATCCCGCTCCGGCACCGGCGGGCATCGTTCTTCCCGTAGCCCATCTTGCCGGCGATGCCGTCGGCGGTCTTGAAGCCGATGCCCCAGATGTCGTCGGCGAGGCGGTAAGGATTCTCCCGAACCTTGTCGATACTCTCCGAGCCGTACTCTCGGTAGATCTTGGCGGCATAGGCCGTGCTTACGCCGTAGCTTTGGAGAAACAGCATCACGTTCTTGATCTCCTTCTGCCGCTCCCAGTTCTCGCGGATCTTCTCCACGCGCTTGCGGCCGATCTGCGGCACCTCGTAGAGCCGTTCGATGTCGGTTTCGATCACTTCGATCGTCGCCGCACCGAATCGCTGGACGATCGCACGGGCAAAACGGGGACCGATGCCTTTCACCAGGCCGCTGCCGAGGTATTTCTCGATGCCGTAAACCGTGGCGGGCATCGTCTCCTCC
>ERZ1023814.25-NODE-25-length-52368-cov-22.739988_pt1 | contig 52368 bp, 32 predicted proteins | sample MGYA00380377_ERZ1023814 | MGnify/ENA primary metagenome ERZ1023814 (study PRJEB33179, sample SAMN07449063) | human gut metagenome | biome: Human-gut; feature: Human associated habitat; material: Faeces | host: Homo sapiens | place: India:Kasaragod | collected...
GACTTGCTCTTTTGGTAAAGTGAGGGTGTGTCATAAGTTTATGATTCACCCTCTTGACTTTTCCTGATGCACAAAAAAGCACGGAATATTAAACTCCGTGCTCTTTGAACACTAAAATAATTCAATGTCTCTCAACATACCACCTCCTCCATCTTCACTAACTTACCAGCGACAAACTGCATGATGATTTTATGGAGCATTGTACCCTGGCGCAGCGCCTCGACCCTTGGAGCTGCGGCATATCGCTTGATTTGTTCCTCAGCCTCTTGCCATTGGGCTTCTGCCTTAGAAAGTTTGCCATCCTCTGGCTTTGACTCGTAATCTTTCTTCGACAACACCTTCAGCTCCAGGATATAACTATGCTTCGTAGCATAATGAGTAAGATTTGGCAAAAGGAAAAAATCACAATAGCCATGGTTCAACTCTAGCTCCGGTGCGGTATAATAGTAATTGTTCAAATTCAGATATGCCATGAAGAAACCTTGAAGATTGCGCTCCGACTCTATGCCGTCACGAACTGACGATACCTTGGAATAGGCATCTGCCATAAACTGTAATCCTTCACGCCACTTACCCTCGTACGCCATATCATAATAATAATCAGTAAGTTGATTGGTATCTACGTATGATCTTTCCTCATACAAGTCCATCAAATAGCCATAGTACTGCTTACGGACATTATTGTTTGGAATACCCAATATCATCTTATCGCCACGAGTTCCCTTGATGGTCAACATACCATAATAAAACAGCAGACTCGTAAATATCTGAGGGTCGGTCAACCTATAGGCAGAAAAGGTTTCTGTCAAAGGAGCCACAATCTGCCCCGTCTCGGCTATCGTGCGGATAACACCTTTGCGGTCACCATCCAACTTATCCAACTGAAGAAGTTTCTTCATCTTGTTGTAGTCTGTCTTCGTGTTTGGATCTATCATCTGCTTTGGAGCTTCCCCCCTATCTATATAATTTCGGAGATAATAGATGACCATATCACTATTGAACACTTTACTCTGAGTATGCAGAGCATCCTCTGAGAAACAATAGTTATCATACCAAGGCTTCATCTCGTCTATCATTGCCTCGATGTCACTTGTTGCAGGAATACCCCCCATTTTCTTGTAATAAGCAAACATCTTGCGCACTTCCTCCAAAGAGAAGCCCAACATCTGATTGAACTCTGGCTTGGTGGAGATATGCCAGCCAATATTGAACCCACTCGTCACATCATCCAAGGTCACAGGACTGACACCTGTGATGAAGATACGCTCAAACATGCCCTTGAACTTCTTGAAGACATCACGGTAGAAACCATCAGCATGGGTGATCGCCCAATATACATTCTCACCCTGCTCATTGAGAACGGTATTGGTAAAATTGTCATATTCATCGATGATCAAATAGAGAGGAATGCTCTTGGCTGCAGTCTCATCTTGAAGCAAAGCCAGTTTCTCCGTACCAGAATCCGACTGAAAGAACCTCTCCTTAAAATCTGCCAGATAAAACTCTTGGTAAACTCGCATGAAACCGTCCAATTTGACACGCAGATACATATTGAAGTTTTCCTCCAACTTTTCGATACCACCACCCACATACGAGAAATCAAGGTGAAGAATCTGATACTTTCCCTGCAAAGGAGTAGGATGCTTACCAACCCATAAATCACCGAAAAGAGTTTGGAATTTCTCTTTCTTGCTACAGTCGTAATAAGCATGGAGCATACTCAGGAATATGCTCTTACCAAACCGGCGTGGACGAATGAAGAAGATGTTGCTTGGTTGGTTTTCCAACAAAGGCAAATACATCGTCTTATCCACATAATATTGATTTTGTTCTATTACCGCCTCAAAGTCATTGATGCCGTAAGGCAAACGTTTCATATTCTGATCCATGATTGCTCCTTTTAATATTTTACCTTTGCAAAAATAAGAAATTTATCTGAATATGCCAAAGAATTTACCCGGATTTTCTTGCTTAATTCGAATAAATGTCTTATCTTTACAAAAAGATAGGCGGCGCTCGGCAATTTGAAAGCAAACTTTCATTGCGCTCGCTGGCACTATCTTTGCAAATAATATAAATTGAATATTGTATGAAACAGGTAGAAGAATGCGACAAGGTTCTCGAACTTTCCAGCCTTCTTTGATGCATTCCTTATAATAGAACTGCATTTCAAGCGAGTTGTCACACTTCAACAGTTCAAAATAATGGCTCCATGTCAATTTTGGGGACGCTGTCCCCAAAATTGGAAAAGCAAGGTAAAACTTACGCATTAACTTCCTTAACTCCTTTAACTTCCTGATATGCGAAAGTTCAGTTATGAGCCCACTTTAAAAAGTCATTTTTGATAATTCCTCCAAAAGTAACCATCTGATAATCAAATGGGTTTATAGAATAAAGGACCCAAAACTACTTTTTAAAGTGGACTCAATATATGATTCTTTGAATCTTTAGATTTTCGAATAAAAAGCCCTGCCAGCTTTCACAAGCTGGCAGGGATAATTATAAGTAAAAGAATGTAATTCGCTATTCTGATTTCACTTAGAAAATCATCTTATAGTCCTTACTGCTACCATCTGTCAATTCTATGTGTATGATCTGAATGCCTGTGGCTATGCTCGCCTTTAAACACCCTGAACCATTTCCCTGTACCCTGCTGATGATTCTGCCATTCAGGTCTATGACCTTGACACTCTTGAGCAGACCGCTGGCAGATTGCACGAGGACAGAAGAACCTTCCTGAACAATACTGATGCGCTGATCAGTATCAACAGATGCCACATCTGTACTTCCATAACGGCTTCTGATAACAAATCTGCCTAACGAGGTCTCGGCATCCGCAATAATGAGAGGAGAATCGAGTGAATAATCGGCACCCGAAAGCATATCATGGAGAACATATCCGCTCATATCAACACCCTGAATAGGTTTTACCTCGATACGGATGCTATCCTTTTGCGACAGATAGATTCCTAAAGATGTAGCGCCAGTCATCGGAAGGATATCGTAAGCCTGACTCTGCTGAATACCAAATACCTTCAAAGGTGACTTCACTTCACTATCCAGAAGAGTTGGAACCAATACAGAGTTCTTGAAAGAAGAACCGGCAGAAACATCATAAGCAGTTTCTGAATTCTCCATCACCAGCATAGCTGCTGATTTGCTTCCCGTCTTCAGGCTTTCCACACACACTTTCAGTCCCTTGGCTTCAGCAGGTTTACTTTCCTCAGTAGCCTTCTTGCTTCCACCAATCATTTCTGGGGTGAGCAGCAGGGTGATTTGCGTACTCGGCTCATCTTTTGTGGTAACATAGAATGCCTGCATTGGGGCGATGGTGGTGGCGTTGCCCGTAGAAGCGACATTGCTTACAGTTTGCTCTTCCATGCCTCCCGATTCATTCTCTACTTCCACCTTCACACTGCTCACGTTCTCATTCACCTCCAGGAACTTCTTGATATTCAGTCGGCTCATGAATGGGTTGCCCAGCACGAAGGTCTGCGTAGGAATATCCGATTTCAGCGTAATCTGATACTCGCTCTGCCCCACGAACACCGTGCGGTTCTCCGTCACTTCCTTGCCTTCCGACAGATACTTATATTCCATCGTCAAGTCGCCCTCATGCGGAGAATCCGGTTCGTAGATGAAGCGGTTTATCTTATTTGCATCTTTCGTCACTGTTTCACTAGCCACTTTCTCCTGATCGTAATCCACGAAGTAACTATATTCTTTATGCGCCTTAGGCAGGCGGATACTGAACTTATTGGTAGCCGGCAGATTGCCGTTGTCTATCCACATAGAGAAGCCTTCACCCATGCCGTACTCCTTCGCCACGGCATTGAAGTTGTGCGACCAGGTGGCCTCTTTCACGGCGAGCGTTTTATCATCCGTCAAAACCGGATTTCCCTTGCTGTCTAGCGAATAAATCTTACCCGGATGCGCAGCCGCCCAGAGGCGCTGGTAGATGCTCGGGTTGAAGCGCTGCTCCTTCCAGTTTCCTTCGTTCAGCTCCTCGAAGTATTTCGCCTTTGTGGTGTCGGCAGGCATGAACATATCGCCCGTGTACATCTGCTTGAGCGGTGCACTCAGCAGATAGTAATGGTTCGGCTTCTGCTCCAGTTCTACCCATGCCTTGCGATAGTTGAGCGATGGCACGTTATCCACCGCCGAACGGGGTTCGAAGAAGATGTCCTTGCAGCAGTAGTCGGCTGGCTTCACTGGCGTTCCCAGCATTGGGAAGTTATCGGCATCCGACGAGATGATGGCGTTGGTGCAGCAGTAAGGCGAACCGTCGCTCCAATTGTCCCATTTGTTCCATTCATTGGTAGATGCACTCGGAAGCCATCGGGTCTGTAATGGATGAACCTGATATACTACAGAAGAGAGTGGCGTCCAGCTGCCGTCGAAGAAGGTGAGCTGATATTCGCCCGGCTCCTTGGTGGTGTAGGTATATTGGATATTGTTCTTGGTGTCTGGTGTAGAATGCAGAGACACAATGCCATTTTCTCCCGCATTCTTATCACCGAAGTAAAGATGATAATCTACTCCGGTCAATCCGGTAGCAGTTACGACAATCTTATCTCCTACGCATACATTGTTGACAACGATATCGTCTACACCATCTACGCACGACTTGTCGTCCTTACAGTCAGGAATACCATCATTATCAATATCACCACGTGTCACGAGTCCGTAGAATTTCTGCACATCCAATGCGCCTACAATTTTGGCTAAAGTTAATCGCACCTCGTCATACGCTTTCTTTGGCTGAAAGAAGAGGATATTCTTATCGCCATAACCCGCTACATTAGCAGAAATCACCTTCCAGTCGGTAAATTTATCTCCCGTAGAATTACCGTCTTTGAAGGTTTCTACCGTTAGCCAGTCTCCTACGTTTACGGCTGCCAGGAAAGTCTTGTTGTCAATGACAATTCCCAACTGATGATGATAGTCGAGTGTTCTACCCATCTTTACGGCGAATGTTTGACCAACTCCCAGACTTACCGTATTGGCAACCGCCATATAGGTATTCAAGTCATCATCCACCAGATAACCTAAGTTATCATCTACAGTAGCCACACTCACCGCTCCGCCAAATTTGGTTTCATTAGCATTGATGGTAGTATGTGAATGATTATGCGACATCACCAGACTGCTACATGCAAGTGGCGAAGAACAGTCATCGGCAGCCTCCTCAATAAAGGCATAGTAGATACGGAGTTTAGAACCGCCCAGATTGAGTACACCCGAATTCCAGAGTTGGAACTCATCCATCTGAATCGGGTTGCCTTTGCTGTCGTAGGCTGGAACTTCGATAGAATATCTTATCTTTTGCAGCTTGTCTGAACCTGCAATATCTGCACTAATCGCATTGTTCTCATCTATCAGATGGCGATATACTTCCTTGCCTTGGTTATAGCAGCGTATCTGCAGGAATTGCAGGGCATGCAAATTGATTACTGTAGCATCAGCCTCTACCACAAAACCAATGCGCTTAGGTTGAGCTCTCTTGACGGCATCCGGCTCTGATTCACCTTCGTGTCGGTCGGTAGCATCGTATATCAGTTGACCATCCTTGCGGTGAATTCCGATGATGCAGAGGTTATCGGCAAGACTCAAGCCACCTATATATTCGGCATATTTATCATATTCACCTTTGATAATATTGTCTCTATCCTTGAGTTCAGAGACAGAAAGCAGCGAGCCGGATGTTTCGTGAATCTTAGGCGATACCTCGTAGAAATCTTCACCCAGTTTGTTGACAAGTGGTTTGCCGCAAGTTGTATTTCCATCATTAAAACCACCTACAGTAATGGTGGTTTCATCATAACATCCGTCCTGAGCCGTGGCCCTGAAGGTATATTTACCAGGTTCCAGATTGGTAACTTGCCCAGCAGAGGTAACCTTTACTGGTGTGGTGGCAAGAATATCGTTATTTTTCAAATCCCATGCATTCACCAGCTTCCATGTTACGCTCACCTTGGGGTTGGAGCGAAGGTTAAAGGAAGTCTGCGATTGGCAGACATTGCTGCTGATGGTAGGATTGATAGGGCACCGGTGGGATACATCTGGAGCCATTCTTACGAATCCATAGTGGATGCCGATGGCGCCTGCATCAACTCCGAGAACCGTAAGGAATCTGATTTCGCATCCTGAAAACGGCACCTTTGCCTTGATGCTCACCGTTCCGTCGCCAATCTGCACCAGCGAGAGGTGGAGCACCTGGGCAGAAATCGTTTCTTCCTGCACCTTGTTTCCCTTGTGGTCGAAGAGCAGCACGTTGACCCATGTTCCTGCATTGAGGCTCAGCAGGGCATCCATCTTGTATTTGAAGCCAGCCTCCATGCCAGCCTCGAATGTTTCGCCTTGCGGGTTCTTGTTGTTCTGCATCATAAACTTGGCTCCGCCCTGGTAACCTATGTCAAGAAGAGGGACGATAGTGGCGAAATTGTCCAGATCATCATCTGTCATCTTCTTTATATCTTTGTCCAGGAAAGGCAGGGGGATGCCGAGGATAATAGGGCGCCAGCCTTTCATCTCTTTGAGCGCTACCTGCTTGTCGTCTTTGAAATATTCGTTGTATTTTTTGATGCCTCCATCGGTGATGGTAAACTCCGTAGATTCGCCCACGAAGGCATATTTGATTTTCAGAATATTCGCCACTTCTGCCTGAATGCCGCCCGAGCAGTCGAGAGTGATTTCATCGAAGAGCCAGTCGCTTTCTGCCGTCAGCATGGCGCAGATGTTGTCGGAACCCGGTATCTGGAGCAGCTTCAGCGTTACTCCCGAACCATTCTGTCCTTCCCTTACCGCCTTCACACCCTTCAGTTTGCCGTCGCGATAGAATCCGATGGAGAATGCCTTGATTACATCGAGGCTCAGCACGCTGCTACCCGAACCAGCCACGATGGTAAAGCCTGCCACCGTTCCCTTGGAATAGTAATTATCCATATCTTTTATACTTACTATCGGGTCTACGGTTACCCCTGCTCGTACCACGGAGTTCACCTGTGCATAGTTGTCGAGTGAATCGTCGGTAAGAGCGCCCATATCCTTTGCCCAGCTGCCTACGCCTACCACACCAATCAATTTGTTAATGGTGCACGATTCGCCAGTAAGGGCACGGCGGTTGCGCAGCTCACGGAATGTCATGTTGTAATATTTGGGGTGATTGTTGAACTCCACAAAATGGTCTTGGTGCTTGTCGGCAGGCAGATCTTCCCAATTGTTGGTCCAAATGGGTTTCTTGCAGTTCTTGAACGAGTCTCTAACGGCAGCACTCTCGAAATAGGGACTGGTGTTGTCATCCTTGGGTTGTGCCGCCTGGATAGAGGCGGGCACAACCATCAGGAATGTTAACACAAATAATATGAATGATTTGAATATAAAATGCTGTTTCATTGTCTGTTTGATTTTAAAACATAGCATAACGTCTTGATAATTCTCTTGATCTTATTCGAGCAAATGTCTGGAGTCTGTAAGTGTCTTTTGCTCATCGTATGTGAAGACATATTTATGGTTTCGTCTCAGATAGAAGAGGTTGCTTACTCCATCTACCACGATAACGCCCGTGGCTGCTTCAGAAGACATCATATCCTTTGCCTTTATCTGATAGTTGTGGGCGTGAGGATAGGCTTTGAGGCCTATTCTCACGGCAAGATGGGTCTTGCCTGGCAGCACAAATGCCTTGAGAACCAATTCGTTGCCTTCACCTGGGAAGGGGGCATAGGCAATGGCGGTATAGGAGCCTCCCTTTTCTGAATACTTTTTGATAGGTACACTGCCCTGCTTAAAACCGTCGTAGCTGGTAAGAGGCATCTGGGTAAGCACGGTGTCGGCAAGTAGGCAATACCATTGCGTCTGCGCTGTAATGCTGTAATGGGCGGCATGAGTGATATGAACCTCCACTTCTGCCATGCCTCTATAGAGTGTTCCTACAAGCGGCGTAGGGGTGTTGTTTCCCAGATTTTCCTTCTGGTAATCAGCAGAAGAGATGATTGGATTTTGGGTGTCATCCCCCTGCTGGTAGAGGGTGCCATAGAAGAGCTGCGGCACCGTGATGAGCTGGCGGCTCAAGCTATCTACATGATGCAGTAAGAAATCTTTTTTTTTCAGATAGTCAAGCCAGTTGTTGGGGGTGTCGGTTTTGCCAGCATCATTGACCAGGTAACTCGCAAACATGGCCTTGAACTCCTGAAATGTAGTACCTTTTTTTAAATTGAGCATTTCCGTGGTAACCACATTGTTTTCCTCATACTGCGGATAGGGCGATTTCTCCTGGCTATTGTAAGCGAGGGCAATGATGCGATATTCGTAGCCCCTGCTGATGCCGAATTTGCCCTTTACCACATAGTGCTTGTGGGGCTTTCCCGAAAGATAATCGTCTTCCTTGCCGTCTTCTAACGTGGGCTTTCCGTTAATCACCCTGTCGTTGGTAGGGTCGTACTCGAAGCCCTGGATGTCGTTGACTGCGGCATCATAGGTTGCAGTATTTTCTCCATTGTTCTGAACTCTTCGGCGAAAAGCTATCAGCCTTACGGCATTGACGTTGTCGGTCTCGGCATATCCGTTGTCCTCGCCTATTGTGCCCGACGAGGAAGAGGATCCTGCACCAGGAGGGGCTACACGGGTGTTTCCACCCCCCTGCCCTGCATTGCCATCGCTGCCGCTTAATCCGCCCAGAGTGATGGTGATGGGAACAGTCGTAATTTCATCTTCGTTTTCCGAAGGCTGATTCATGCCTGCATCTCCATTGCTGCCATCTGGATAAGGTGGCAGATCGGCATCGCTGCTGCATCCTGCGGCTAGTGCGAGGAGGAAGCAAAAACCTGCCGCCATGCCTGTCCTGATGGCGTTCATCCTGATGGCGTTCATCTTGATGGAGCTTATCTTACAGATGCTAAATCTTGATTTCTGCATATTCTATTTCCGTTTTTATGCTGTTTGTAACGTTTATTCTGTTTCAAATTCATGTTTTTTTTCGAAGGCTGGTTCTATCTCAACCTTCACTTCGGTCATCACCGGCTCGTAATACTCCTTCAGGTCGTATGGCTGGTTCACGGTCTTGCTCTTGGCTCCCAGGCAATACAGGTGGTTTGCCTCGATAGGGAATTTGAACTTGTCGCCAGTGGTTGTAGATTTCCTGATGTTGTCGTACCTGTGGTGCGTGCCATCCGTGTAATGCAGATAGAAGGTGGTCTCGTTCTCTGCCGAGTTCTTGCTTTTCTGCATTTTTTCCTCTGGTGTAGGCATCATGAAGTTGCTTATCATGTAGCTATTTGCCTTCCATCCTTTCTGGGAGTCTTCAGCTCGCTTGAATATGTTCTCTGTAGCATCTACGGTCCATCCGTTTGAGGGGGTGAGGTCGATGGTGCCCAACGTCTGATAAGTCAACGGTTCAGCATCTGCTGGTGCCTGCTTCTGCCATATCAGCGTTTCGGTGCTGATGCCGGTGGCTACAACGGATAGAGAGGTGGGCGTGAAGGGAACGGGGCTCACGTCTCCTGCTGCATTCGACTCCACCTGTGCCGGGATGTTTTCTACGTAAATCATCAGACCAGCCACGTTACGGCTGGCGGTCAGCGTGCGGTGGAAGTATTTCGTCTCTTCCGTTACGAGCACGGGGGCTTTCTCTTGGGTCTTCTCGTCTTGCAGGATGCCGCTAAACAGCTCTGTGGTATTGAGGATACCGAGTTTGACGCTGTTTTTTGCCTCCTCGGTGAGGGCGATTCTTGCGTCCTCCAGTTTCGTTTCGTTTTTAGTGAATTTGGGTTCTGTAAGTACTTTGTTCGTTGCGTATTTGTCATCTCTTCCTATGGCTAGAAACTGGTAGTAGTAGCCGTTCTGCAGATAGGGTTCGAAGGTGTATAGATGCTGCTCGGGCATGTTCTGGTGCTCGGCAGAATAGTAGGGTTCTCTATTGTTGAATGCGTCAACGGAATAGTAACCTTTCTTGGCTGCTTCCGTTTCAATAGGGATGCAATAGGTATATGCTTCTTCTGAGGTGCCCTTCTTTTCTACGGGGCATCTGAAGACGTAGATTCTCATATCATTCACCTGCTGTGCTCCATCCCATGTATCAAGTTCTCGTGAGCCGGTAACAACACCTGCGCTTACACCCACTCTCATGTCCAACTTCACGGCATGCGAGCCGTCGGCGAGGGTATCAGGCGCATCATTGCTTGCGCTGCAGCTCATTAGGAGACTGGCTGCGAGGATTACATTTAAACTGTTTTTTATAGATTTTCTCATCATATTCGTCTATTCGATTTCAATGTTCGCCTATTCGATTTGAATGGGAATTACGTATAAAATGAATGATAAATTAAATATTGTGATGTTGGGATAGTAAGGGATGCGAGTGCCTATAGCGGGCACTGTGCATCCCTTGGATATATTTTTCTTAATACTGCCTATATTATGAGCACGTAGTAAGATTATTCATCACCCAGCTCCATCTTGTGGATAACCTCCCAGTTGTCGTTCACCTTCAAGATGAGGTTCTGGGATTTGGTCAAGTCTTCTGGCTCGTCCTTACCTGGATCTGGAGTTGGTTTTGGATCTGGTTTTGGATCTGGAGTTGGATTACTTGGATCTGGAGTTGTTGTTGTACCAGTTGAAGTCTTCACACCCAAGTTGTACATGTGGTTACGAACCACGTTGAAGATAGAAGCATCTGCGTCTGTAACTCCATTTGCTGCAACCTTATTTAAATCTGATTCTGGGATAGAAACGGTCCAGTGCTTGATGATGTTGCCATCAGCATCCAAGAGCTGAAGCTCCATGGTGCTCTTACCCTCTGTGTATTTAAATGGAATGACGAAGTTGCTTCCGAATACAGAACCCTTCACAACCTGAGTCTTTACATTATCAGGGCGCTTCCAGCTGGCATCTTGAGCATTCAGCACACCATCACCGTTTTCATCAAGTTGAGGGAACCATGTCTTCAAATCGATAGAGTAGAGCACATAACCTGCCTCGTTGTTATTGAACTTTGCATCTGAAGCAAGTGGTGCATCTGTTGATGTAGAACCATTAACATAATACTGGATAGTGCTGCCAGTTGTTGTGAATGAGCTGTTGAATTTGTCGAAAGTCAACTTATCATTCTTATCTCTTACTACGAGACGAAGGGTTGCGGCAGTTTTTTCACCAACTTTGGCTGGGATGTTACTGAAATAACCGAAGCTACCAGCTACCTGACGATGCAAGGTTACTGCTACGCCATTCTTCTCACCAGAAGTAAAGTTGGTAATATTCTTATCAACTCCGATTTTAAGATCTGCATCACCTGCAAATACTTCCTCTGCATCTTTTTTGCCTTCCTTCAAGGTTGCAGTAATGTCACTGTAAGGACCAGTAAGGGCAGTTTCACTTGTTACATCCAAAGAATAATTGTAGTCACTACCATCGCTGTAACCTACAGCCATAACCTTGTAGTTACCTGCCTCCAGTCTTTCTGTTCCCTTGTAAGTAAGAGTATACTGGCGGCCATGATTGTCATAAGGATTACTCTTCTCTTTCCAGTTCAACTTTTCGTCTTTGACAATAGCCTTTGTTGCGGAGTTGTAAATCAACACGCGAACATTCTGGATAGTCTGCAAAGCCTCTGAAGAATACAATGGGCGACCTGCACGTGTGCTCAAGCCATCACCACTACTTGCTACCTGCAATACAATCTGCTGTACTGCCTCGTTCTGACCCTCTGTGCTAACCACAGCGTCGTCACTGCTACATGCGCTGAACAGCAAGCTGCTTACTGCAAGCGCAAAAAACATACCTTTTTTCATAAATTATAAATTTAAAAATTGAGTATAAATTAATTATCAATCCAATATCATGCCGTGAATTTCCTCCCAGTTGTCGTTCACCTTCATATAGATGGTGAAGCGATTGCGTTTGGAATCGTACACATATCTCAGCACCGTAATCTTGTTGCGCTCCATGCTTACCTCCACGTCATCAGGTGACAACACAGATGAATTGCCGCCTTCGCCACTATTCTTATAGAAATTGACATCCACCACTGACTCTTCCTTCTGGAAAGAAGGAGCCAGGAAAATAGAGGTCTTGGTCTTGGCGCCAGCTTTAATTTCCGATTCTTGAAAGACGCTGGTCTCTTCAGAATATAGGAAACTTGGATTTACTATTCCATAGAGATCGCTTACTTCAGTATTCATCAGGTGATACCCGGCAGGAAGATTCTCTGTCCATATAACCAGTTTACCCTTGGTGCGCTCCATCTCGCTGGTATAGCAATAATGGTTTTCATCATAGACGAGGGTATCGCAAACCTGATAAACATCATCGCCCTGACTGTGCTCCGGATGTAGCAACAGTTCGTTTTTATCCAGATTGAGTTCGCCTCGCTTCCTCATACCTCCCCATACCGTAAAGACGTATTTTCCGAAAGGCATGTCGGGGTCGAAGCTTACAGGATAAGTTAATCCATCACCCTCTACTCCGAAACCTTTTTCTTCTACGATAACCTGCTGAGTGCCGTCGTCGTTGAGTCGGCTCAGACGATAGGAAAGAGACGGAACGAATGACCTAAATGGCTGATTCTCATCTCGTTTCTCTTCGGGTGCAGTCTGGTCGACATTGAAATAATTCTTGTCTTTCACCTCGATGTTGATACGCAGAGGAGGACATTGGTCCAGATCTTCACGGACGCACGAGGTAAATGATATAGCCAGTGCCATGCCATATATGATAACTTTTAATCTTGTCATACGCTGTGCTTTATTCTGCTAGTGCCTTTGGGCTATTCTTAGTCTCTTCTGCCTTCTGGCGGTTCAATATCTCTTCAGCCTCATCCACCTTGCCTTCGTTCTCGAGTAGGATGGCAAGATTATTGGCTGCAATCTTCGACATAGGGTAATATTTCAAAGTCGTCTCATATACCTGCTTCTGCTTTTCTGCGCTCTCTGCAATCTGTGCCACATGCAGGAACTCATCTTCGCTGAAGGCATCTGGGCGGAGCTCGTACATCTGCAGCATTTCTTCATCGGTGGTGAAGTTCTTGATGATGTATGTGTAGGTGTATTCCACGCTACGGCTCTTCTGCAGATACTTCTTCTTGATGCTGTTCCAGATAGGCAGGCGGCGGATATAGCGCTCCTGCACATCATCGTTGAAGTTGGCATATCGGGTCAGGATGTTCTTCACCATCGTGCTGTCGGCATCGCCGGCGGCCACCATCGCATCCAATACTGGCTGCCATCCTTCAGGGCGTGAACCGATACGGGCTATCTTCTTCACCTTGTCGCCATTCTCTATGTGCGCAAGCAGCCACTTCAGGGCTGAGTTGGCACGGTTGCGGGAAAGTGGGGTGTTAAACTTCAGCGGGCCGTCGGCTGACGCCAGACCATAGATGCCCAAAGAAGTGAGGGTAGCGAGGCTGTCGCTGAGCACTGGAGCTATATCGCTCAACATGTGGTCGAGCTCAGCCTGGTTGTTGCTCATCTTGAGATTGATATCATATTTATTGATAGCAAACTCAAGTCGTGCCACGCCCTTTCCTTTTCTTATCTTCGGCTTGATCTCGAAGGTATGCTTCATCCAGTTGAGATGCAGTTGCTTCTTGATTTCCGGACGGAACACATCGGCTATCTTGGTATGGCTGATGGCACGGCATTCGCCGCATCCGTCGGCAGAAGCCACTGCCACGAGGCTTCCCTTATGGAAGTTGGCAGGCAGGGTGATGGTGTCGTTATATAACACGGATAAATCTACTTTTGTGTTGGTAACTCTCTGTGCAATAGAATCGTATGGATCAGCAATGCTGTCGAGCACCCATTTACGTTCCATCTTCCTGCTGTAGATTGGCGCATCCAGCACTATAGGCTTGTATTTAGCCACGATGCTGTCGCTGTCTGTCAATACGGGTATTACGAAGAGACGGCTTCTCTTCGAGAAATAATGCTTCGGGATATGAACCTGAAGATTGAGTGCAGCCTGATTGCTGCTATCTGGCAGGAGCATAAAGGAGTCGGGAGTACATGTAATCTTTTTATCACTTACAATGTTCTGTTTGCTGCATGAAGACATAGTCGTCAGAAGAGCCAAGCCTACACCTGCAATAGCCAGATATACTATTTTGAGTTTCATTCTATCATCCATAATGTTCTTTGTGATTAAATGATGCACTTTTTTTAAAAGATATAGACTAATGATAGCGCAGCCTTGGTAGGACCGATATAGTTCTCGTTCTTCTTTTCCTGGCACTTGATGCAGGGCAAGTTAGGGCTTTGCTTGTACCAGAGGTGGGCGTATCCCACACCGATGGCTGCCTCCAGGTTCCAGTGAGGGGATAAAATCCAGTCGTAACCGTATGTTACGCCTCCGCCAGCCAAGTAGCCATCGTAGAGCTTGCTGCCAAAACCTCCGTAGAATTGAGCACCATGCAGGTGGATACCTACGAAATGTCCTTCGTACTTTTCGCACAGCCAGTATTTCATTTCTGGCTGTACCAAGAGAAGGTGCATCTTCTTGTCTTCCCTGAATGTCCAGGGGTTGTATGCTACATCTGCTTCCAGGGTTACCTGGTTGCTGATTGCCTTCTCCACGCCCATATTGAGTGTGGTTGTCGCCCAGTAGAGTCCGTTCGTCTTCAGGGCGAAATCTTGTGTGTAACCTACTGTTTTATTTCCCAAAATAACAAACAGTAAAACTGCTATCTTTTTCATTTGTCACTTACTATATTAACTATTTATCCGGTTACCCGGAATCTTACTGTTGTATTGTTGTTTAGCAATATAAAACATCTTTTTTAAGCAATATAAAACATAGTTATTAAGCAATATAAACATTGTTGTAAACCAATATAAACCTATTATGACTTATCAAATGGTCCTCAACATATTTCAACCAATCCCCTTGTATATTACTTGGAGTCTGATTTCTGATTGCAAAAGTATATAATATTCATATAGATTCTACAAATTACCCCCCCCGTTTTAGAATGATTTAGCAATAATAAATGTATTTTAAGTTAAATAGCAGTTAAATTGAGGTGACGAGTGGATATGTGCCGGATGTTATCACAGAAGCAGTAGGTAGTGAACCTACTTATCAGATGGCGGTAGAGGAAGTGGCTTTTACCGCTCGAATTGGATATACAGCACCTCCTTCCCGCCAGCTTTCACCAGCAGGAAGGCGGCGCCTTAATGGTTCTGATTCAATCTAAAAAAATGAAATTATTGTTTTCCAATCTCGTCCTGGGCCTTCTTCAAGGCGCGGATTCTTAACTCCTTCTCTACTCGCTTCTTCACTTCCTTCTCTATCATGTCCTCTAAGATCTGGCCGAGAGGACGGGAGAATGGATGCCAACCGTAATCGGCGTTCTCCTTCGTGTGACAGAACAACACCGTGCCAATACCCATCCATACCTTCAAGCGAACCTCCTCGCTAGTATAATGGGTGAAAATCCAATTGGTGAAACGCTTTCTTGATGCCACTCTTCTTCAACACCCAGGCACGCATGCCTTCGGTCAACTCATGATAAGTCGCCTTCTCTGAATAAATGTGCTTGGCAGACTTCACTAACTGGTTTAACAACTTGTCGAAACGCTGCTCAGCAGTCTTCGACGAAATCTCAGCCGCGAGCTTCAACTTCTCATCGGCAGTAAGAAGGAATTTCTTTTTTCCATTCCTAAAACTTTTAAATAAAATTAATACTTAAATTATTTATTTTTACCACAATGTGGTAATTTCCGATTTCCTATATCGCCCTTTTGTCGTAACTTTGCTGACAGTTACCGATTGGTGAACAGCGGGGTGAACACTTGCCCCAAGTATTCACCTTTTCGGCTCCGGGGTGAACCCTAATAAAAAGAACTTTGTATATACAGCGCATGCTAGAAATATAAGAGTCTCTATTATAATGGGTTATATAGTGTTTTTAACACATTATTAACGCTAAAGGTTGGCATCAGGGTTCACCCTTCACCGACTTCATCGCCAAGTGTTCACCCACACTCTTACTTAGAGAACGTTGTAAACAACAAAATAGTATAAACAACTGCAATTTTTAAACAAAATGGAAAAAGAACTAAACAACAGCATGTATGAGGCTGCTACGATGCCATCGTACTTCCCTTGCATCAAATCTTCGGAGAGCCATCCACTTGCCGACTTCCTCAAACCGACCTACATGTTCCAGCTCGACTTCGACCATGTGAAGAAGGAAGATATGGGCATAGAGAAGGAACCTATCGAGCTGAACAGCGATGCTGCCGTCGATCCTACGGATACTTTAGAGGACTAAGCATCTTACTTTCAACCCGTAAGTATGTTACTTTCAACCCGTAAGTATAATACTTAAACATCAAAAACAATATGGACATAAGAAAGCTATACGAAGCAGGAACTGGCTCTGCTCTATTTCCCCCATTCATCACCCGTGGTGGCAAGTGCTCATCTGATGCGTTGGATTCAGCGAAATCCCGATCTTCTGCAGAAGCTCCGTGAGAGCGGATACGGCAAGAACAGCAAGGAATTCACTCCGATGCAAACCTCCTATATTATCTATTTTCTCGGCGAACCATAGGCTTCCAAGTATGAGAAAGTGTGAGAAAGTATGAAGTGACGTTTTCAGATTTCGTATCTTTGCATTGTCATTCAAAGAGGATGATGCTCCTACCCCAACGGGGGTAGAAGGATAAATGGAGGAAGAACAAAAAAAGCATGGATTAAACTCCATGCTCTTTTTTGCTTTTATATTTAATCTTGTCAAAACCTTCACCATACACACCGATAACGGCACTCTGACTGACAAAGGCATGGGGATCTATCTCGCTGATAAGACGGAAGATAGCAGGAGCCTGACGCTGCTTGGCTAACACGAAAAGCATCTTCACATCCTGACCGGAATAAAAACCGCTGGCATTCACCACCGTTACTCCCCTATCAGCATCTACATTGATGCGCTTGCCTATCTCCTCATACTTCTGGGAAATGATAAAGAACTGTACGCTTCGTCTTCTGCTGTTTACCACCTGGTCGATGCAGAATGCCTGAACGCAAAGAACTACATAACCATATAACACCTTCTCCCAATCGTGTACCACCAGATAGCTGGAACTGATGATGAAGATGTCGCATATCATAATCACTCTACCCAGAGAAATGTCGCGATACTTGTTGACAATGGCTGCGATGATATCCGTACCACCCGTACTTCCACCAACAGAGAAACCGAGTCCGATTCCGCAGCCACAGAAAACGGCACCCAGGAAAGCAGCCCATAAAGGTTGGTTTTCCAAGAGATGAACATCACCTAAACGGCTGGAGAAGAAAGAGGTCAGGATGGTTACCACGATAACGGCATAAACGGTCTTGACACAGAACTTAGCTCCCAAAATCTTGAACGCACATATTAATAAGGTGGCGTTGGCGATAAAATACGGAATTTGCACAGGGCAACCGGTTGCCCAATAGATAATACTGGAGATACCAGGAAGTCCGCTTGCTGTTACATTGGTTGGCAAGAGGAACACATTCCATCCAATAGCGTAGGATATCATACCTATCGCAATCAAAACATAGTCTTGTACAGACTTCCACAAGGGTCGAGGAGGAGTCATAATTAATTAATAATTTATATTTTTTAAAAGCTTTTGCCCTTACAGGGCGTTTTTAAATGCAATTACATTTACCCAGGGTGTTGCCCTGGGCTAGGAGCTTCTGCCCTTACAGGGCGTGCTGACTATACTTTTCTGAGCGTGTGGGTTTTACCAGAATTTTTTCTGCTGCTCTGACCACTCAAAACCTTGGGTAGCCATTTGGGCTTCTAATGCCGCACGGTTCACATTGAAGTGATTACAAATCTCATCGAGTGTTTCAAATTCGTGATCACGAAGCAGGAAGTTGATGGCGCTTACGAGCATCGGAACATCATTCATTGGTAACTTATCCATCCTTTTTATATTGATTAATTAATATTTATTATTGATTACTTGAGGCACCATGCCTCTTTCGGGGTGCAAAATTACTGCAAAATTCAGACAATACCAAAAAAATCCCAGCAATCTTTTACCGATTGCTGGGATTTTTATAAATTATTGATGATTTACGCATTCACTGCAACTGAAATCCAGTCGAAGACGAATGAGCAAATACCGAATGCTACGATACCTACGGTGCAGATAGCAAGCGCCAACTTGGTTGAGCATGCGCTCTGGAAAGTAGGAAGCGGATTATCGCTGTGCTTGATGAACATAGCCTTAACGATGAGCAGGTAGTAGTACAAGCTGATAACTGTGTTTACCAACGCGATGAATACTACGCCGTATGCCCAGGCTCCCAATGTGGTGTGGATGTCGTGAGTTCCAACTGCTGCCATGAACACGAAGAACTTCGAGAACATACCGGCGAATGGAGGAATACCACCCAATGAGAACAATGCCAAGGTCATCAGGAATGCCAGACGTGGATTGGTCTTGTACAAACCATTGTAGCTGTCCATCTGAACTGTACCGTTGTTGTGCTCCTCAATAGATGAGATGATGGTGAAGACGCTCAGGTTGGCTACTACGTAAATCAATACATAGTAAGTCAGGGCGCTCACGCTCATCGCTGAGTTACCTACCACAGCCAACATGATGTAACCTGCCTGAGAAATAGAAGAGAATGCCATGAAACGCTTCAGGTCGCTCTGACGGATGGCAAACAGGTTGGCGATAGTGATAGAAAGTACAATCACGATGTAAAGCAACACGGTCCAGTACTCTACCATTGGCTGGAACACCTTCATGAGGATAGCGCAGAGAGTAAACGCTGCAGCACCCTTAGATACTACTGACAGGTAACCTGTAACAGTAGTTGGTGCACCCTGGTATGAATCGGCTGTCCAGAAGTGGAAAGGAACCAAGGAAATCTTGAAACCGAGACCACTGAAGAAGAATACCATACCGGCGATGGTCAATGGAGATGCAGAGATAACCTTTGCTACATCATCGAAATACAAAGTACCACAAGCAGCATAGAGCAGAGAGATACCGTAGATCATCACGCCACTTGAGAAAGTAGCAGTAAGGATGAACTTAGCACCTGCCTCAGCAGAATTGTGACGGTACTTATCGAATGCTACCAAGCAAGCCATTGGCACAGATGCCATTTCAAGACCGAGGAAGAACAGGAGGAAGTGGTTGGCACTAACCATCATGTTCATACCGAGCAAGGTAGAGATAATCAGCATATAGAACTCACCCTCCTTGAAGGCTGTGTCCTTGCGGCTCAACCACTCCTTAGCCTGTACCATCACGATGAGGGTACCCAGCGCCAGGATAGTCTTCAAGACACCGGCAGCAGGACCTGTTGTGTACATGCCGCCAAATGCCTCTGTGGCTTCTGTTGGGAAGATATTGATGGCAATGTGAGCCACCATCAAGAGACATACCAGAGGATTGAACCACTTACGGTCTGCGCTCTTGGAACTGCAGAAGTCAGCAATGAAAGTGATCAACAGAACTACCATCAGGGTAGCTTCTGGAATCATATTTAAAAATTGACTGTAATTCATTTCTTCTGATATTTATTACATGATTACACTAAAGATAGGACCGACAGCGTCCATGATAATCTTCTCTGCCCAGAGTGGGAACATACCGAGACCTGCAACGCAGGCGATAAGACCTGCTACAGCGATACGCTCGTCCCAGGTAGCATCGTGAAGCTTCTCCAACTTAGGACTAGGAACCTTCTGATAAAGGATCTTACCAACACAACGCAGGATGTAAACCGCTGTTACTACGATAGAGGTACATGCGATGATGGTACATACACGATGGAACATATCTGCATTCTGGAAGGCACCTACGAAGATGGTCATCTCGGCTACGAAACCAGAGAAACCAGGCAAACCGAGGTTAGCCAAACCAGCTACTGCATAACCTACTGAGAGGAATGGAATAATCTTCATCAAACCACCCAGGTAACGTACGTCACGTGTACCAGCCTGATGATAAATCATACCGATAACGGCGAAGAAGAGGGCGGTCATCAAACCGTGAGACAACATCTGGAGGATAGCACCAGTAGCAGCTGTCTCGGTCATCATACAGAGAGCGAAGAGCACCATACCACAGTGAGATACTGATGAGTAAGCGTTGATGTACTTCAAGTCGGTCTGTACACATGCTGACAAAGCACCATATACGATAGAGATGGTAGTCAGCACGAGGAACACCTTGATCCAGAATCCGTGAGTAGCAGCTGGCAAGAGGAACATGGCGATACGGAAGCAACCGTAACCACCGAGCTTCATCAATACACCGGCGTGCAACATAGATACGGCTGTTGGCGCACTGGCGTGACCATCAGGAGACCATGTATGGAATGGGAACAGCGCACCGAGGATACCGAAACCGATGAAGAGCAATGGGAAGAACACGTTCTGCACGCTCTCTGGAATCGCATGAGCACCATTGGTATGGTGAGCGATATCGAGGATTTCGAAGGTCTGAGCACCACTGTAGAAGTAGATACCCAGGATACCGATAACCAAAAGGGCTGAACCACCCATCAACATCAAAGTCAACTTCATGGCTGAATACTCCTTTGCACCACTACCCCATACACCGATGAGGAGGTACATAGGAATCAGCGCAACCTCATAGAACATGAACATGGTGAACATGTCGATAGAGATGAAGAAGCCATATACACCGATGCTCAGGAGTGTGAACCAGAGGAAGTATTCCTTCTTCATTGGCTCCATCTGCCAAGAAGCAAATGTACCGGTGAACACGATGATAGAAGTCAGGAGAATCATCACCACTGAGATACCATCCACACCGAGTGAATAGTTAATGTGCAATGGTTCAAACCAAGGCACACAGTAGGTGAAGAGCATCGGAGCTTGGTCGGCTGGCATTGTCTCACGAGCTTCGAGAAATGCAAACACCAAATAGATGGAGAGACCGAGCAATACGCTGGCACCTGCTACCATCACACCACGAACCTGCTTGTCGTTGCGTGCCAACCAGAGGCCGAGCAACATCAGGAGTGGTACTATGACGAATATACTTAAATTCATTTCTTTTCTATTTACTTAATTGTGAGACTTTCATTAAAGAAGTGCGAGCAGGCACAATGTCAATGCTACGGTACCGGTGAGGAACCAGATAGCATAGCTGCGAACATCACCACTCTGCCATGGGCGGATGGTTTCACCTGCCTCCTGTGTACCCCAAGCCATGAAGTTGAAGGTACCATCGATGACGCGACGGTCGAACCATGCGATTGGCTTTGAGAAGCAACCGAAGACAATCTTGTGGGTGAAGAACTGCCAAGCATCGTCGATATAGAAACGGTTCAACGCTGCCTTGTGCAACTTAGGCATCTTCTTAGCCAAAGCGTCTGCCAATGGAGTCTTCTTAGGAGCATACATGTAAGTAGCCAGACCGATACCGATGATAGCAACGATAACAGAGGTTGTTGCCACGCTCATGTCGATATGGATATCGTAGCTCTGACCTGTAGCAGATACGAAGTGACCGAATGGAATCAAACCACAGAGGCAAGAGATGATGGCGAGGAATACCAATGGACCCCACATCACGAAAGGAACTTCCTGTGGCTTGCGACGGTTCTCAGGATCAAGCTCATAGTAGCTCTGTCCCCAGAAGATAACGTAGTAGAGACGGAACATGTAGAATGCTGTCATACCGGCAACCACTGTCATGAACCAGCCCATGAATGGAGAGAACTGGAAGCAAGCTGAGATAATCTCATCCTTTGACCAGAAACCTGCGAATGGAGGAATACCTGCAATCGCCAAGCAACCGATGAGGAAGCAGATGTTGGTAATAGGCATATACTTGTGCAGACCGCCCATGTACTCCTTGAAGTTGCTGCCGATGATGACGATAATGGCACCAGAGCAGAGGAAGAGCAATGCCTTGAACATAGCGTGGGTAAACAGGTGGAAGATACCAGCCATGTAACCCAAACCACCATGGTGGTTATCTACAGCGAAGCAGACACCGAGAGCTACGAGCATGTAGGCAATCTGAGAGATAGTAGAGAAAGCCAGACCACGCTTGATATCACGCTGGCAGCAAGCTACGGCTGCTGCATAGAATGCGGTGAAGGCTGCAATGTAAGCTACATAGTGCAATGTCTCAGGAGCATACTGTACCCAGATTGGGAAGAGGCTGGCTACCTGATATACACCGGCTACAACCATGGTAGCGGCGTGGATCAACGCAGAAACAGGAGTTGGACCCTCCATTGCATCTGGCAACCAGATGTGCAATGGGAACATCGCACTCTTACCGGCACCACCGATGAACATGAGGAACAACGCTGTTGGCATTACCCAAGCAGCACCTGCCAAAGCAGAGTTAAGCTCTGGCTGAGCATTCAAGTCGTAGTTGAAGGTTCCTACGTAGAAGCTGTAGAACAGGATACCGATGAGGAAGAAGAGGTCAGCGAAACGGGTTACGATGAACGCCTTCTTGCTGGCATGAACTGCAGCATGCTTTGGATAGTAGAAACCGATGAGCAGGTATGAGCAAACACCCACCAACTCCCAGAACAGATACATCTGGAAGATGTTGGTAGCTACTACCAAACCCAACATTGACATGGTGAAGAGGCTCAGGTAAGCGTAGAAACGCTGCATACCCTTCTCATATTCCTCAACCTTGTAGTTTTCATCACGCTCTGCCATATAGCCGAAGCTGTAGATGTGAACCATGAAGCTGACGGTGGTAATCACGATGAGCATCAATACGGAGATTGGGCTCAGGCGGAAACCGATGTTGAAGGTGAGCAACTCAGTAAACTTCAACCATGTGAAATTAAATACGGTAACAGTTGGGTACATACCTGTAGAGGCATCGCGACCCACTGCAAAGAAGTACTCGTATGCTGTATAGACAGACATCGCGAATACACAGCCCATCAATACGGTACCGATGAGTGCTGCTACCGGTCTTTTCATCTTCATACCCACAAGTCCCAGAACCAGGAAGCTCAGGAATGGCAGAAGAAGTATCAAAAATGCATAATTGTATTCCATTGTCTTTTAGAATTTCATGTTTTCAATACTGTTCACCTGGTCACTGTGATAGTTGCGGTAAACGTTGATAATAATAGCGAGCGCTACGGCTGTCTCGGCTGCTGCTACTCCGATAGAGAACAATGTGAAGAAGAAGCCTTCCAACTGTCCTGGGAAGAGGATGCGGTTGAACACAGCGAAGTTCAAATCGGCTGCATTCAATACAAGTTCGATGGAGATGAGCATGGCAACGAGGTTACGGCGTGTACAGAAGCCATAGACTCCGATGAAGAACAAGAGTGCTGAGAGCACGAAGAAATATTGTACTGGAATCATTTCTTATCCTCCTTTCTTGCGATTAAGATACCACCGATGATACATGCCAACAGGAATACAGAGATAAACTCGAATGGCAATACATAGCCATACTTGTCAGCACCTACCAGTGCAGAACCTACCTGATCCATTGGCACCTCGGTGTCGGCTACGGTTGCAGCCATATCAATAAAGTGATTCTTCAACACGATGACTGCCAAGGTTACGAAACCAACGAGGCAGACGAGTGCGCGACCTACAATCTTGCTACCCTTGACATGCTCCAAAAGACCCTGGAGGGTACGCTTTGATACCAACTGGATAGCGAAGACATAAAGCATGGTGATACCACCGGCATATACAGAAATCTGAGCTGCACCCAGATAAGTATAGTCGAGCAGGAAGAACATGCCTGCTACACCGAAGAGTACGAACAACAGGAAGGTTGCCGCACGCATGATGCGCTTGGTGAACACGCACATGATGGCTGAGCCAAGGATGACTACTGCCAAGATGACGAACATAAATAAATTTGCTGTTATCATTGTCTAAAGTCCTCCTTACTTAGTCTTGGTGTTAAACTTACCGATTTCCAATGGGGCACCACCATCGATGAGGTTAGGAAGGCTTCCGCCCTTATAAACCTCCTTGTCAAGGTGCATCACCAACTTGTTGCGGTCGAAGACTGCATTCTCGAAATCGTTGACAAACTTGATTGCACCGAAGTTACATGCGTTGACACAGAGTTCACAGAACATGCAGTCGCCCAAGTCGTACTGGTAATCCACCAACTTGCGCTTCTTCTTGCCTGTCTCTGGGTCCTCCACCATCTCGGTCTGAATCTTGATGGTGTCGTTAGGGCATGACTTCTCACACAATGTACAACCCACACACTTGTAAGCCTCGTTCTCATCACGAACGAAGACCAGGCGTCCACGGAAACGTGGAGAGATGTGGAGTGTAGTCTTGCGGTTCTCAGGATACTGCTCTGTGCTCTTTGGTGTGAAGTACTCCTTCATGGTGACCTTCATACCAGTAGCGAGGGTCTTCAAACCCGCTGCAATACCGCCGAAATATGAATTGTTAGACATACTTTCTTATTATTATAATAATGTGTATTAAAGATTATCCGTGGAATCCGAATGCTACGCATACTGTCATCAAGATCAGGATGATGAGTGACAATGGCATCAGATACTTCCACTCCAACTTCAGGATCTGGTCGATACGGAGACGTGGGAATGTCCAACGTACCCACATCAGGAGCCATACCACCGCGAAGGTCTTACCGAAGAACCAGATGAAACCTGGGATGAGGTTCATCAGATTGTCGAAGCCCTCGATACCGATGTTCAATGGCGCCCAACCACCGAGGAATACGGTAGAAGCGATACCAGAAATCACGAAGAGGTTGAGGTACTCAGCCAGGTAGTAGAAACCGAAGCCCATACCTGAATACTCTGTGTGGTAACCGGCGGTCAACTCACTCTCAGCCTCAGCCAAGTCGAAAGGACCACGGTTAGCCTCAGCGTTACCTGCTACGAGGAATACGAGGAAAGCCAGGATTGCTGGCACATGACCCTTGATAATCAACCAGTTCCAAGCACCAGTCTGTGCCTCTACGATACCGCTTACCTGCATGGTTCCGGTGAGAACTACTGCAGAAATCAAACAGAGGCAGAGTGACATCTCGTAAGAAATCATCTGTACGGCACCACGCATGGCAGAAACCACAGAGTACTTGTTGTTAGATGCCCAACCAGCGAGGAACACACCCAAAACGCCGATAGAACTTACGGCTGTGATGAGGAACACACCTACGTTGAAGTCAAGAATATGAGCTCCCTTGTTCCATGGAAGGAATGAGAAAGTACCTACAGAGGCAATGATCACGAGGAATGGTGCCATGTAGTAGAGCAGCTTGTCGGCTCTATCCACGGCGAAGATCTCCTTGATCAACATCTTGAGCACGTCGGCGAATACCTGGAAGATACCCCAAGGACCTACACGCATAGGGCCGAGACGGCACTGGAAGTAGGCACACACCTTACGCTCCATGAAGATAAGTACGATAGCAATGAGGGCGTATGCTGTCAAAATGCAGATACCCACGAGCACGCACTCAATCAGAATCGACAGGAAGTCGCCCAGACCCAAGGTCTGGCGAAGCAGATTGTCGATGAATGTTGTTACTATACTAAAATCAAACATAATTATCTATCAATATCAGGGATTACGAAATCGATTGCTGCACCTGTAGTGATGAGGTCGGCGATCTTCTGACCACGGAGCATTGGATCCAAGGCTCCTGTGAGTGAGAGACCCATCGGACGCATCTTCATACGGTATGGACTCTTGTCACCCTTTGAGTCGAGATATACACCAAACTCGCCGCTGGCACCCTCTACAGAGAAGTACCACTGTCCCTCTGGAACCTTGATGATTGGCTTCTGCTTGATGTAGTACTCACCCTCTGGAATGTTGTCAATCAACTGCTCGATGATGTCCAAGCTCTGATACAACTCCTGGATGTGTACATAGTAACGATCCATTGAATCGCAACCGGTAAGGGTGATTTCCTTCCACTCTACCTTGTCGTACATATCGTATGGATGACGCTTGCGGGTATCGTTCTTCCAACCTGATGCACGACCAGCAGGACCGGTTACAGCATAGTTGATACAATCCTCATAGTTCATTGGACCTACACCTTCGAGACGATTGTGAGTAATCACGTTGTCACCGAATACGTCGAGGTACTCCTGAATCATCGGACGGAGATACTTGCAGAGGGTCTTCACATTCTGAACGAAGTTAGGGTCGATATCTGCCTGCAGACCACCGATACGGTAGTAGTTCTGGATCAGACGGCCACCGGTTGTCTCCTCCATCACGTTCAAAACGTGCTCACGGTCGCGCATACAGTAAAGGAATGCTGTCAAGGCACCCAAGTCCTGTGCGGTACAGCCGAGGTACAACAAGTGTGAGTCGATACGCTGCAACTCATCCATGATGGTACGGATGTAGCGGATACGGTCTGAGAGTTCGATACCCATCGCCTCTTCGATAACGCCTACCAATGCGTGGCGGTGCATCATCGCAGAGAGATAGTTCAGACGGTCAGTCAATGCCAATGTCTGTGGATAGGTCATGTTCTCCCACATCTTCTCGATACCACGATGGATATAACCGAGGTGTGGATAGATGCGCTTCACAGTCTCACCATCGATAACGGTCTGCAGACGGAGCACACCGTGGGTAGATGGGTGGTTAGGACCGATATTGACTACATAGTCATCCTCGTCGAAACGACGCTTCTCTGTAGCAACGAGATGACCATCTTCGCTCAGGGAATACTCCATGGTGAAGTCATCCTCTGGCTCATCAGTACAAGGGAACTTGTTGGCATCTGGACTCATATCGAAGTCCTTGCGCAATGGATAGCCCTGGAAATCGGTACGGAGGAAAAGACGGCGCATATCTGGGTGACCCAGGAACTTGATGCCGACGAAATCGAATACCTCACGCTCCAGGAGGTCAGCTACCTTCCAAAGGTTAATAACTGTAGGAATCACATCACTGCCATCCACCTTCTTGGCGATGGTCTTTACTGAGCAGCGCTCGTTGGTCTGAGTATTCTCGAGAATATAGATACATCCGAGACCTTCCTCACCGAAGTCTTCACCGATGATGGTAACAAGGTAGTCGAAATGCTTCTCGTTCTTCAACTTCGCCATTTCAGAAGCGAAATTATCAAAACTCAATTCAATATTATTCAGTTTCATGTTCTTATACCTTATTATATTAATCAGTTAGACCTTTCTGAGGGTCGAAATCCTCAGGTACTTCAGTTACGATGATAGGCTCCTTGTGTCCGAGCTTCTCGCTGTCAGAGAGGTTCTCGTTGCTCAAGCCGCGAAGACCACCCTTGCTCATAGAAAGCTCCTTCTCATCCTGAGACATCTTGTGGTTAGCACCACCGAAGAATTTCTCAACCTTTACCTTACGCTGCAACTGCATCATACCGTAAAGGATAGCCTCAGGGCGTGGAGGACAACCAGGGATATAAACATCCACAGGAACCAACTCGCTGATACCACGAACCACATTATAGCTCTTCTTGAACGGACCACCAGAGATGGCGCATCCACCTACAGCTACCACATACTTAGGCTCAGCCATTTCATCGTACAAACGTTTGAAAACAGGTGCCATCTTATTGGTAATAGTACCGGCACACATGATCAAGTCAGCCTGACGTGGAGAGTTACGGGTTACCTCGAAACCGAAACGTGAGAAGTCATAACGCGCACAACCTACAGCCATGAACTCGATACCACAGCAAGAGGTACCGAAGGTCAAAGACCAGAGTGAGTTACTGCGTCCCCAGTTGATGGCAGCATCAAGGGAACCGACTACCACATTCGCACCACCCTCATTGAGCTCCTGCGCAATCTTTTCGAGGGTATCATTGTCCTTAAACTCGTCGTAAGGAATACTCTTGATAGAGGCTCTTTTGTTTACTTCCATTCCAATGCTCCTTTCCGCCAAGCGTATGCAAGGCCAAATACCAATACCAACAGGAAGAACCCGATGCTCACGAGAGCCATAGATCCAAACTGCTTAACTACGACTGCCCATGGGTAAAGCAATACTGTCTCGATGTCAAACATCAGGAAAAGGATGGCGAAGAGGTAGTAGCCGATATGTGATGGCAACCATGAGCTGCCACGAGTCGGAATACCGCACTCAAAAGGTTCACCCTTTACCGGATTGTATGAACGAGGACCGATCAACTTCGCGATGACATAAGCAGCCACCACCAAGGTTACAGCCGTCAGCAAAACGGTGATAAATAGTGTAAAGTTCATAAATTTGTTATAACGTTATTTTATATAAATGCTTCTAAGCGGTTGCAAAGGTAACACTTTTTTCTGAAAGAGCACATTTTTTTATGGTTTAATTTACACCCCAAATGAAAAAAAAGCAAAAAACCATGTATTTACTGCCGGATTAAATCTCCGTTCATCGACGTTGAATGTCCGTTCAAAGACGTTGAACCGCCGTTCAAAGACGTTGAATGTCCGTTCAACGTCGATGAACGAAGATTTCTATGTAGTTTCGCCATTTATTCGTATCTTTGCACTTGCTTGTTGAATACACGGTAGGTATTTTTACCCAAAATAAGTTAAAAGAATTACATCTTTTAAATATTTTACAAAGCATTTTAAGTAAATAACAAAAAAATATGTACCTTTGCACCCGCTAACCGGGTTCTGTCTAGAATAGGTTGATATATAAAAGCATTTGCGATTACAATGAAGAAGGATAACTGCACTCAGCATGCTGATAAAGGTTCTTGCGTTGGACTTATCTCCAGCGCCCTCCCCGAAGCTAAAAACAAGATTCATGCGGATAGCTCAGATACAGGGGTGTCCACCCATTGTATACCTGCGAAAACAGGATCTATCACGAAAAATTCTAAAGAACAACAGAACTGGTATGCGCTCCGAACTACCTACGGAAGAGAGAAGAAAGCCTACGACTACCTCGTAGCAAAAGGCGTTTCTGCTTTCTACCCTACCATCAAGGTGATGAAAGAAATAAGAGGACAACGTAAGGTTGTAACGGAATCCCGACTGCCCAACATCTTTTTTGCTTTCGGTACCGAAGAGGAAATCAAAAGTTATGTGTATGATAATGTGAATCTGCCATATCTCCGCTTCTATTACCGTCACATGCATGAAGGGGCAAGGATTACGAAATCTCCTCTGATTGTTCCCCAGAACCAGATTGAGGGACTGAAGATTATCTGCGAATCAGAAGCGGATGATATCCTCTATGTGCCTGAAGAGGTTCAGAAGTTTAAGGAGGGGCAGATGGTTCGGGTAATAGATGGTAAGTTTAAGGGTGTGACAGGAAGAGTGGCACGGTATCAGGGGCAGCAGCGGGTTGCCATCATCATCGACGGCGGCTTTACCATGGCTACAGCTTATCTACCAACAGCTTTTCTGGAATATATATAGTATAACAAAAACTGAAATTAGTAAAAGGTAAAAGTGCGAAACAAAACTGTTATAATCATTTTTTTGATATACGTAACGATGAATGTATCTGCCCAGGTGAAAACCACAGACAGTACGTTCATAAATAACTCGCGCCCTATAGTCTTTGTCGTCAACCGAACTGATATCAGCGAGAGTGACAAAGACTGGATTAACAATTTTCTGATTCCTGAACTGGAAGCACTTGGAGACAGGGACATCATCCTTGGGCGTGCTACGGCGTCACCAGAAGGTTCTACTCCCAACAACGTGCGACTTGCCCGGAGCCGAAAGGCTTCCATGGATGCCTTGCTAGGCAGATACGGTATCAACACCAAGCGCATCAGATATGATGTGGTACCGGAGGATTATCCGCTCCTACTCTCACTCATGCAGATGGAGCACGACAAGTACCTGCCTATAGTAAAGACCATCATCAGAAAACATGATGGAAAAGGTGACCGGCTGAAGGCGGAACTGAAACGGCTGGAAGGAGGAAAAATCTGGAACCATCTGCTCAAGAAATATTTCCCGCAGTTGCGTGCTGTGAGAATCATGCCGATAGACGAACGGCTCGTAGATACCAACCGGTTGCCCGAGGCAAAACCTATCCACACGGACTTGCCGTTTCCTAAGCCCAACATCTATGTGGAAATGCCGCTACCGGAACCGGCTGAAAGCAGCAAGAAACGCCGTGAGTTGCTGAGCATCAAAACCAATCTGCTCTACGACTTTGCCTATATGCCGGGCTACGACCGCTTCTGCCCTATCCCCAACGTGGCTCTTGAGTATTATCCGCTGTCCGGACATTTCACATACGGTGCCAGTTTCGAAGGACCCTGGTGGCGGAACTACAAAGAGCATAAATATTTCCAGTTGCGCAACTACCAGTTGCACACCCGGTATTACCTGCAAAGCGGTGAAACGGGTTTCAGGGGTTTCTTCGTAAGTGCTTACGCGCACGCGTTCCTATATAATATATGCTTCGACGAAAAACGGGGATGGGAAGGTGAAGGCTGGGGAGCCGGACTGGGACTGGGTTGGGCGATACCGCTAGACCGCTCCAAACACTGGCGACTCGACATCGGTCTGCAGGCAGGATTTCTCAATACCCGCTACGACCCATACCAGTGGCTCTGCCCTGTGGATGGAGATAAAGACAAACAGGTATATTATTACAAATGGTATGGAGATGCCAAGGATTTCAAAAAGCGACAGTATCGCTATAATTGGTTAGGACCAACCCGACTGGAGGTGAGTTTGAGTTACGATATCCTCTACCGAAAAAGTAAAAGAAAGTAAATAATGAATCAGTTTAAGCAGTTAACATATCTTCTCAAGGATTCTGTAAGCCACAGAGTTTACAGAACGGTTACTGCTATCTTCTTCATTTCATCAGTTCTGCTGCTTACAGGCTGCGAACGTGAGCCGAATCTCTATCTGCATCAGGGCGGTAAGGAAACTACAATGGATCTGCCGAAGATAGACCTGGAGCTGAAAGTGCTCTGGGATTATGAATTCAAATATGATGTGGTATACGACTGGGAGGCGGAATGGAAATACGGATGGGATGATGAGGACAACAAACTCTTCGGAAAAATCGGATATACCGAACCATCTGTTTTCGAGATAAGAAGATACTTCACACAGGATGTGCAATATGGTGCGCACGAAGCACCCTATAAGAACCTGATCCAGTCAAAACAGCTGACAGCCAATTACGACTTCGGTTTCTGGGATATCCTGGCGTGGAACGACATCCAGACTGCGGATGGTATTCAAAGCGTCCGCATAGATGAATCTTCCACTTACGAATATGTAACGGCAAATACGGGACAGACGATGTTTCCCTCAAAATACAATGCTCCCCAATTCAGCAACTCCTTCTATCAACCGGAAGAACTGTTTGCGGGATATGAGAAGGGTATTGAAATCAACCGTAACCTTGACGGATTTGTATTTGATGAGAATCGCAACTGCTGGGTAAGGAAACTGGAAATGCAGATTCAGCCTGTTACCTATATTTATCTTACGCAGATTATCCTCCACAACAATCGTCAGCATACCCGCATCGTAACGGGTATTGACGGTAGCGGCAACCTGAGTGGCATGGCGCGCAGCGTGAATCTGAATACCGGTGTTACCGGAAGGGATGCCATCACGGTAAACTATAATATGAGGATGAAGTTTGACCAGCAAATGAAGGATGGAGAGAAGGTGGATATCATTGGAGGCAGGGTCTTGACCTTCGGTATGCCGAAGTTGAATCCCAGCCGTTTAGACACCCATTCTTATATGGAATCTTTAGCAAAAGTAAGAGATGCCGACCTTAACAACCGGCATTACTTGGATGTAAAAATGCAGTTTTATAATGGCAAGGACTCTACATTGGTTTTTGATGTAACCGACCAGGTCCGTCGACTGTACAAAGGTGGTGTCATCACGATAGATTTAGACATGACGAAAGTCCCTGTTCCTGTTCGTCCCGGCGGCTCCGGTTTTGATGCCGTAGTCAAGGATTTCGAAGAGAAGCAATGGGAGTTTGATATGTAAGTGATGATTATTAACAAAAAAATATAATAAACAAAAAAAAAGAGAATTAAAAATTAGTATTTAACATTATCAATTTACAAACTTATATGTATATGAAAAAATATATTTTTCTTGCAGTTTCTGCTTTAGCTCTTGCAAGCTGCACAAGCGATGATTTTCTTGGTAATACACCAGGAAATGTACAGTCTAATACTTCCGCTATTAATTTCGATGGTGGTACTGGTAAAATTTCTCGTGCAACAACTCAAACTGGTGTTACTGCAGCGCAGACTCTTAATAATAACTATGTAGTATTTGGTTACAAAACGGCTAACGATGGTTCTAAATCTACCGTATTTGACCACTACACCATCCATTGGAACGGCCTGAAAGACAAGACTGAGTCTAACACACAGGGTTGGGAATACGTTGGCCAGAAGGCTAACTCTTTGACTAGTTTGACAGGAGATAAGGCCCAAACAATTAAATATTGGGATTATTCTGCTAAACAATATGATTTCGTAGCTTTCTCTTTTGGTACAGCAACACAAGGAGAAGGAGCTGATAAAGTTAAAGCAACAGCAGTAACACCAACTCCTGAACTTTCGTATACTCTAACTGGAGCTGTTAAAGATTTAGCAAATTGCTTCATTGCAGACCGCATTACAGCTAAGCCAAACATGGAAACAACCAAAAAGAAGGCTAACTTGCTTGTTGGCTACAAAGACGATGTACAGTTCAACTTCCGTTCCCTTTCTACAAAGGTAACAATGGGTATCTATGAGACTATTCCAGGATATTCTGTAAAGGATGTTAAGTTCTATTCTAGTGATAACACTCCAGCTACAGATAATAAGCCTACCCTTTATGCTAAGGGCAAGAATATTCCTGCAGGAAATGGTACTGTCACTGTAACTTTTCCTACAACAACTGAAAGCGAAACTGATTACAACAAAGCACATGTTGAATTTGCCGCAGCTACGGAAAGCGATAAATCTTCATCTATTCAATTTGGAAAGCTTTCTACTGTAGATAAAGAAAATGAAGAAAAGGGTACAACTGGATTCATTGGAAGAGACATCACAACTTTCTCTACTCCAAAAGAAGGTAATAACAAAAAATATGAAGTTGTCATACCAGCTAAGGTAGGTGCCCTTACTCTAAAGGTAGATTATACACTTGAATCTATCGATGGCTCGGGCGAAACTATCAAGGTTACAGGTGCTACAGCTGTGGTTCCTGAAAAGTACACAAACTGGGAACCTAACTACGCTTATACATACATCTTTAAGATTTCAGATAAGACCAATGGTTCAACAGGCGGTTCTACAGCAGGTCTCTATCCAATCACATTCGATGCAATTGTAACAGAGACAGAGACTGGCAAGCAGGAAACAATCACTACAGTTGCTGATAACTCTATTACAACTTATGCTAAGGGTGCTATCAACGAGGAGTATAAGAAAGATGCAAACATCTATGTATCTGTAAATAACACTACAGACCTCCATATCAAGAAAGGGGAAGATGATACAACACCAACAAACGTTAAGCTCTTCACAGCAACAGGTACAGGTTCTTATGAGAAGAATATTACTGAGGCAACTGTAGCTCTTTGCTTATCAAAGGGAACTACTACCGCTACAACTGGTGAAAAAGTTCTTTCTGTTGATGATGATAACAAATTGACTGTAACTCCAGCTACTGGTCTTACTATTGCTACTCAAATCGAAGCAGCAGATGCAGTAGATGGCAACGCAATTTCTGGTAACTTCGCTAAGTTCAAACCAACAAACGCTGGTACTTACGTATTCGAGTTCACTGATACAAAGAACAAGAACACCAAGTACTATAAGGTAATTATCGTTAAGTAACAAAATACTTTTTGCCCCCAAAAACTCGGGAGCAAAACAATACTATTAAGGCCGGACGGGGTTGAATGTTCCCTGCCCGGCTCCTATGATAAAAAGCAAGAAGAAAATGAAATTATATCGCATCCTGACCATACCATTCTTGGCTCTATGTCTTTTTTCCTGCGCTGGATCGGGGCAGGAAGAACCGGATGTGCCTACTCTACCGGAAGAACCGAAGGGAGTAAGTATCTCTTTCGGAGGAAATAGCGGAACATGGCAAGATGCACCTACTACCCGTGCTAATAAAGAAACAGGACTGGAAACTATTTCCAAAACCTTCAAAGTATGGGGATATAAAACCACAGGAGGAAATTACACCAGCGGATTCAACCAGTCCCAAAACGTAATGGATGGATATACCGTCAACTGGATACAACAAACCGCCAATACTACCTCCAGCAATACTGCCGATTGGGAATACGTGGGTATCGCTAATCAAACTATCAAATACTGGGACTATTCCGCTACCAGCTATCGCTTCTTCGCCTATAGCATCCCAACAGCAGCCGGTAACAGTTCAGCCCCATCTTTCCAGGAACCTACATCGATAGAAGGTTCCACAGCAAAATATGCATCCTTCTCTATCCCATTCACTTACAATAAGGATGCCACCGCAGTTACCACCCCATATATCTCAGACCTCTGGCTGTCAGACAACCAGAACTTCGAAAACAGGAAATACGGGGCATGCGTAAAACTCACCTTTGCTCCTATTATCACAAAGGTAAGATTCAAATTCAATTATCTGAAAGATACCAAAATCTCTATCACCGATATTGTTTTCAAAAATATAAACGATGAACATTCACCTACAAAGGGAAATATCATCGTCAGCTACCCTATTACAGGAACAGGAACCAAAGCTTCCTATAAATGGGAAACTACAGAAACAGGAACTGAGCCCATCAAATTCACCATTCCTTACGAGGAAGATGCAGATTTGAATCATCAGGCTACAGAAAGAAAGAAATGGTATTACGTTCCACCATTGGGAGACAGTAACAAACCGCAGGGCGCTTACATCATCAGCGCCACCATAGACGGAAAGAAATCTACAGCCACCATTCCGGCAGAATATATGCAATGGAAGGCAGGCTACCAATATACATACATCTTTAAAATAACAGTAGCAGGACCCAACATTGCCTTCACCAATATGCAGGTGGAGAAATGGGTGGAAACTCCTATTAAAAATAATGGCGGTACCGAAGACTGGTAACGCCCCACATGACTCATTATGAAGAATAAAAAACAGATGATACCCCTCTTTGCCTTCCTCGCAAGTCTCACTGCCTGCGAAAGCAGCGACCTGCCTATCCAGCACGCCGACAGTTACCGATATATCACCTTTGCTGCACGGACACAAAAGATGACGACACGTGCGGATGACAGATATGAAAGCTATGATCCGGTTCAGCAAATGCACCCACAAAACATGGGTGTCTTCGGCTATTACAACTTTGCCACTCATAGCTTTGAAACCACTGGCACAGAGACAGGAGGCAAAAACCACGCCATCTTCGACAATATCCAGGTAGATTACAGTACATCGACCAAGACCTGGAGCCCAAAGGAAGAAAAGCGATGGGATGCTTACCCAGACAGCAACTTCGACTTCTTCGGATATATGCCGCATTCTGAATCAGCAACCCTCAGTAAGCCATCGGCAACGGAAAGCACCTATCTCCTGACGATTCCTTTCTCCATGCCAACCATAAATGGCAACCCATCCCCTATCCTTGCTCAGAAAGATTTAGGACAGGCGCCAATCATCTGCGCCAAACCGGAACATAAGGGAAGTACAACGGCAGGAGGTTCGGATACAACCTTTGGCCGAGTAGTTACTTTCCTCTTCGACCAGACGTTGACGGGCTATAACCTCAACTTCCAACTGGACCAGAAGATGAATGCCATCCGACACTTCCGCATCAAGGGTGTCAAGATTTACGGCAAAGGACTGAACGACGAAGGTCTGGCAACGGGAGGCTACGTAAGCCGCAGCTATACCTGGAGTAACAATGAGTGGACGGCAAAAGCCATCCAATGGAGCAAACTGAACAAGGTAATTATAACGGAAGAAAACGCCATCCAGCTGGCAAAGGATAAAAATTCAGAAACCCCATTTACTCCGGGAGACAACGAATCTATGGATATTGACGACAGTAAGTATCACCGTTGGGGCACCACCTTCTATGCCATCGCCGATGCCTCTTTCGTACCCACCATTGCCGTCACCTACGATGTAATCCTAAAGGATAAAAAGGGAGTAACGGTTACCCGTAAGGACGTAACCTCTACCATCATCCTGGGAAATAAATATTTCGAAACACTCAATCCTGCCCAAACGGCAGCGATTTACAACATCAATATACTCATCCAGCCAAGATACCTCTATGTACTGGCTGACCAGGATGCCTATACGGGGCATCTCCTGATACAGTAATAACAGAATACCCTCATGACCTATACCACGAAGAAACATAAGAACAAAAAAAAAAGAATCGCTTATAAATGAAGACTCATGAAAAAGCAACAAGATAACAATACACAAAACAAAAAATTCAGAATACTTCTTGGCATTCTGACCCTATGGCTCATGTGTGGACAAACCTTATGGGCTCAGACAACAAACAAATACTGTTCCATAGATATCTATGCCGATAGCTATGCAGGGGGTGATGGAAGCAAGACCAATCCATACGAGATTGCTACGGCAGAACAGCTCGCCAAACTGGCACGCGATGTAAACAATGGTAACACATTTCGTGGCAAATACTTTAAGCTTACTGCCGATATCGACCTGAGTGGCGGTATCTGGATGCCAATCGGTAAATACTACAACTACGGCAATGTCAACAACCGTTTGTTTTTCGGAAAGTTTGATGGCAATGGTCATGTCATCAAAAATATGCATATACAATGGGAAGATGCCGATGACAATGCCAAGAGTGTATGGGGACTTTTCTCAACACTCCAAGGTGAAAGCAGCACTAACCTTACTACCGTAACAAACCTCATCATCGAGAATGCTACGGTAGAAAAGAAGCGAGACTTCTCACCTAATGGTTCCGGTTATTACGTGGGCGTAGTAGCTGGTGAGATATATCCAAATACAGAACTCAGCAACATCATTATCAGTGGCTCTGAAATTACGGATAACGACGAAACATACGAGATAAACAGGGAAACAAAGATTGGCGGTATAGCAGGAAATGTACAGACCGACAGTAAGAATGAAACTTTCAGAATCTTCAACATAGCAGCTGATACACAGATAAATATGCTGAAGAATACAAGCGTGCATAACGATAAGTTCCACATAGCCCAAGGTTTCGGTCGCTTCAGCTATGACATGAAAGGAGGCGATAATATCATAGAGCCTACCAACATCTACCTCTTTGGCAATGGGCTTAATATCGAAAATACAAGTACCAAGATCAACAAAGGTGGCATCACTGCCAATTGTCAAAACGAAGGTAATGCCAATAAATATGCTTCTACATGGTATTACACCCAGTACGTAAATGGTGGAAAGAACCTGGGAACCCAGAAGACTGATGCCTCGTTTAAGAAAGAATTTGTAGATAAAGCCAATGAGTTTATCAATAAGAATCCACTCGTTGAAGACAAGAATACCTGGACCTATACTGAAGGAACAGGATTCGCTTTCAGTTCTACAACACTAACGGTGGAACGTGGCGTCAACGCTGTCATCACGGCAGAAACCATAAAAGGCAATGGTGCAAAAGAAAGGTATTTCTGGTACACCTCTTCTGACAAAAAGACCTGGAAGTTGCAGAACGAGAATGCAGCCTCCAATCCGTTCACCCTTCCAAGAGAGAAATACGACCAGTATGTATATGCCGTATTGGAAGACGGAAGTTCACGCTCCGGCATCATCAAGATAGAAGCAATTAGAGTGGAGGCAACCATGAATAATGATGCCTCATCCAACCTACTCACTATTCTGGTTACCAATAACATCTGGGAAAACAATGATAATCTCAACATCACCTATAAATGGGTGAAGAATGATGACGAGCAGAATCCGGTAGGCAACGGACCTACCTATGACAAGAGCACACTTGGCATAAACGACAAACTGAGTTGCCTTGTAACAGTAACAACCAGAGACGAAAACCCAAAAGTGCTCTTCAACAAATGGTTGTACTTTGCCAAGAGCGTAGTATATCTATGTCCTGCCAAAGCTACAGGAACTGCAGCAAATGGAAACACTACAGAATACAATCAAGGAAACGACAGTAATGATGGCCATACTCCAGAAACAGCAGTGAAGACCTGGAAGGGTGCTTATTCCAAGCTGGCAAAGGAAGGTACATGGGCTGATAACATCATCGTGCTGATGGGAATGAGTGACAAAGATGTTACCAACAACGGTAACGACGGCTTCACATCTGTAACATTCAATACAAGTTCTGATTGGGAGAGAGAAAAAGCCGAATCTCCTTTCTTCAGAAACACAACCATTACTGGAAGTTGGGATGGCGTTAACTACAAGGGTATAATTGAGATGTATGGTGGTCATGATCGGAACCATAGTTTACCGATTTATGGAGATACCCGTTTCCAATATCTCACCTTCAATCGCAATAATAATAATGAAAATTACGATATTCTGTACTGCCAATTCTACAATCTGGAGATGGGCGAAGGCATACAGATGACAAACTATAAAAATATGTTCTCAGGTGATGGTACTATCAAGGGAGCATTCTCTACATCTTTCCAGATTTTTGGTGGTTTCATGGATGATAATCGCTTTTCACCATTATCAACAGAAGGCAACCTCAAGAAGATGGATGATGCTCTACCACATGGACGTGAAGGCTTCAAGATAAAGATCAAATCGGGACACTACTCTTCAATTTGTGTTGGTGGACGACAGACTGTGGAAAACAGAAATGGTGTGATGGGTAGCCCTAACATGCCTATTAAGTGTACTATTGATGTAGATATTGATCGTAAATTCAATGATAATCACAATGAAAACAATTCTACCCTTGACGTTGCCATAGTTCTTGCAGGCAACCATGAGGGAGCTATGGTTGGCGATGTAGACATCATCATCAAAAGTGGAAAGATAGGACGTGTGGTTAATGGTTCTTTGGGTGCAAGACGAGAAACAATAAATAACAATGTACTTTACAATGCACCTTACAACACCTATATGGGACGCGCCAACATCTTGATAGACCCGGCACAATCAGAAAGTAACAATAAGAATACGGATGTCAATAGCCGTGTAGAGATTACAGAGATTTACGGTGGTAGTACAGGACGTGGTTTTCAGGATCGTGAATGGGTAGAGAATCCTTTCTATGGCTATAGCTCCATTACCATCAAGGGTGGTACCTTCCTGATTCCAACTAATTGTAAATCAGAAGAAATCTTCAGCGGTATCTATGGTGCAGGAGCAGGTGGTATGAATGGTATCGGAGATGATACAAATCACACAACGGATGACCGTATCCCTTACTGGACAAACAGCAGTACGAAATCTGTCATGGCTTTTGGCAACTATGATGCAGCAAAAGCTAATCTTTGTATGTATAATTGCTACAATGCTGACACACATACATATACCGAGGTAGACCCACGACTGACCCATAACAAAATAATCATAGAAGGAGGTATCTTCGGTTCTGAAACAAGAAAGATTGACGGAATCTATGCCGGAGGTAGCGGATATATGAGTTCTGACCTTTGGACTACAAATGGAAAACCAAGTAAGGATGGTGGAAACATATACGGAAAAGCAGGAGAAACCGTAGCATCACTTACCATCAATGGTGGAGAATTCTATTGCAAAAACGGCATCTTCGCTGGTGGACGTGGAACTGATTATTTCTATTCTTTAGACCAAAAGGGTGGTAATGCTGATGATTATACAGAACTCGGCAAAATATACGGCAACGTAGAACTGACCATCAATGGCGGTATCTTCCATTGCCCTGTATTCGGTGGTGGATATGGTGTGGCTGATGCCAAACGGTTCAACTCCTCAGACATCAACACCCTCGAAAACATGGCACGCCTCTATGGAAAGTCAACTGTCAAGATTAACGGTGGAACCTTCTTTGAGAATATCTATGGCGGTGGCGACATGGCGGTAGTACAGCAAGGTACCAACGTAGTCATCAGCGACAATGCCGACATCAGAGGGGATGTGTTTGCCGGCGGTAATGGAAGAAAGAAACGATTGGAAAGCAATTCAAACATCGCTGACAACACCTGGCATCCAGAACTCGTAGGAAAAGTACTTGGCGGCACCAACCTCAACTTCTACGGCACCACAGCACAGGCACCATCCATCTATGGCGACATCTATGGCGGTGGTAACAATGCACAGGTAGAAGGAGATACACATATTAATATATATGCAGCCAACTTCGCAGGAGAAATCTACGGCGGAGGAAAGGGTTTGATTACGGACAGCATCGGCAAGCTGCTGGACGCAGACCTCTATACCTATGCCGACGTAAAGGGTAATACCTTTGTGAAACTGGCTCAAGACCAGGGCGCACAGACAGAAGGAGAAAGCGGAAAGAAGCTGGACAACTTCTCCATCAATGTGATATGGGACAAGAAATGGAACGGAACAAAGTGGATCTACTGGAATGACAACACGAGCGAGTTCTTCGATAACGGTCAGTTCGTCTGCCCTCATAATATCTATGGTGGCGGTAACCAAGCCTGCAACGTAAAAGGAAAGGCTACCCTTACCATCCTGAAAGGTATGACCCCATTCGGACTCCTGAAAACAGAAGAATGGAAGAAAGCATACAACGACAGCGAGCATCCTCACTTCGCTGTATTCGGCGGTGGCTATGGTATCAATACAACCGTGGACAGCACCGACGTTACCGTGAACGTGAATGGCGACTACGGAATCTACAATACTGAGATAGAGGATATTTCTGTCTTCGACAACTCAAAGGGTATTCCTAACTTCACCATCCTGAGTGCTCTGGGCGGTGGATATGCTGGAAAAGTTAACAAGAGTACAAAGGTAACCATTGATGGCAAGACCTTCCTGCACCGTGTATATGGCGGTGGCTTCGGTGACCCATCCTCTACAGAGAATAACGAAACGGGGCAGATTGGCGGCAACACCGAGGTATATATCCAGGGAGCCAACATCTACGGTGACGTATTTGGTGGCGGTGCCGGTGTAGCACCTAAGGATAACAACGGCACTTACACCTACTTTACCAATGTAGCAAAGGTATTAGGAACCACCAAGGTAGAGATATCGGGTGACGCCAAAATATATGGCAATGTATATGGTGGCGGTGACATCGCCAACATCAAATCATACATCACCCGGACAGGAGCAGCCAAGGAAGCCTATTACAACACGAAGCCAAAGAGCGAATCAAAGCTCGACCAGACAACAGGCAAGTTCCTTAGCTATGAGGCAAAGGACTATACCACCTTCGTCAATATCACCGGTGGCGACATCTTCGGAGAAGTATTTGGCGGTGGAAAGGGTCTCAAGAAAGCTGAAGCTCCTGAATATTATAAGGTGGGAAGAATCAACGGCAACACTCTGGTACACGTGGTGAACACGAATGCCACCTCCCTTGCCGACACCGACAGCCAGGGCAACATCGTGCCATTCATCTGGAGTAATATCTATGGCGGATGTGCCTTCGGTACCGTAAATGGAAGTACCCTGGTACATATCGAGGGCGGCAAACTGGGCCACAACATTTACGGCGGTGGATACGGAAATATCCAGATAGACCTCACCGACAATGAAACCGAAGAGGAAAAGGAGGAAATTACCCGTAACACAGTACTGGGAAAAGTGGATAAAAACAAGGAGGGAACCTACGCCAACATCCTGGGTAACACCAAGGTACAGATAGACGGCGGAACCTGGATATGGAACCGCAAGGCAGACATCAACGGCAACATCACCACCTGGCTGGCAGTTCAAAATAACGAAAAGATCTGCGAGAACATTGATGAGTTCAAGGAGATAACCGCTGCCATCCTGAAAGCCAAGACTGCCAATGAGATTACCAACGAAAAGGCAAAGACTGCCATCAATCGCATCATCAGTGATAAGAATACCCAACAGTTCTATGCATTTACCAAGGGAACGATGAACTCCGGTTCCTTCAAGCGAGACCATAATATCTATGGCGGTGGAAACCGTGCCTGCTATGTGGGATTCGGACAGGACGGAAACTCTACCATTGGCAACGGTACTTCTGACAGCAACGGTCTGAGTGAGGTAATTATCAACCACTCTCCTCTTGCCGACGTCATCACCAAGGATGGCAACCAGATCAGCGTGTTCGATGAAACCTCGCTTGCCGGCTTATGCTGGTATATCAGCAGCAAGAACACAAGCGACCCGGAATTCTCCATATTCGGAGCCGGCTTCGGTGCCAACACCAAGGTGGTAAAGACCGAAGTATGTGTGCAGCCTGGTAACAAGATGGATGACGATGGCGTCATCACCGTCAACGGCATCAAATACCGCTATCTCAACCAGAATGCAGACCTCAAGACATACGTTGACTTCGAGAAGCAGATATACAATGACTTCCTGAAGGTTTCAAAGGATGACAAGAAGCTCTATTTCGGTAGTGTGACGGGCAGCAATCCGGGTGATGCCGACTTCGACCCGATGACCTTCAAGCGCTATCATGCCAGCCGCTGGGCCTGGACCCTCGGTTTGCCAGGCTTCACCTTCCAGGCTATCCACGGCGGTGGCTTCTCAGGTTATGTTACCGGTGAAACCTATGTAGAAACCGACTGTCAGCCTTTCTGCGAGAACATCTTTGGTGCTGGTGTTGGTGCCATGCCTATCGGTAACATCACCACAGCAAACCAGGGAGAAAGCTATGACTTCGGAAAGGTAGGTACCCAGTCGAGAGTATTCATCAAATCAGGCTATGTAGCACAGAATGTATATGGCGGTGGTGCCGGTATCGAATCAATCTATGACAAGAACCAGAATACATGGATTGACTTCCCGAATATGGCACGCGTCCCTAAAACGGAAGTTTACGTCTATGGCAGAAACATCAAATATAAGCAAAACCTCGGCTTGATAGCCCGTACCATGATATTGGGCAGCGTATATGGCGGTGGCGATGTTGCCAACGTGGGAAATAATGAGGATGAAGTGAAAGAACCGGCTGTCTTTAACTTCGAATACCACCAGGTACCAGCCAAACACACTTCGCTCGTCAACATCCGTGGCGGCGTTGTTTTCTCTCAGGTTTTTGCAGGAGGTAGAGGACGCCTAAAGTCTGAATGCAACGACTATAAGAAGCTGGGTGGCATCTACGGCAATACCAGTCTGGTCATCGACCGTCCAAACATCACCTATCCATACTTCGACGAAGCAACGAAAGAGTATATCAAGCCATGGAGCGACAATGCCATGAAGCATCCAGACAATGACAAGAACAAGGATATCATGCCAGCATTCCTGGAGAGAATCTACGGCGGATGCGAAAACGGTACGGTATATGGCAATACCTTCATGAGCATCTCCGACGGACAGATAGGCCATGGTATCTATGGCGGCGGTTGGGGTAACTGCGACACCCTGACCGTGAACGGAACCGACACCCTGACCGTGACTTCGGCAGACGTAACCGGCAATACCAATATCATGATCAATGGTGGACAGGCTCTGCTCTCCTCTTACTGGAATCCGGAAACCCGTTCATGGCGACCAGCCAGCATCATTGACGGTATCATCTACTCTCCACAGTACAACCACCAGGCATTGAAGTTCAAGATTAACCACAACATCTATGCCGGTGGAAACGTAGCATGCGTGGTAGGCAAAGATGCCTATCTCACCATGGAAAAGGGATTGCTGCATGATAGTACCCAGGTGGCATATGGAGTGAATAAGAAATTCTTCGAAACCATGGCATGGAAGGAGATATATAATAAGGTGGGATCCCCTCACTTCTGCGTATTCGGTGGCGGCTATGGAGAACATACCGTCATTCAGGGTGATACCCATGTGAAAATCAACATGGAAGAAAATAACAACAGAGGTCACGTAGACGATATCAAGAAGGGCGAAGAATACAAGCACTTCTTGAGCGGTTTTTCCGTGATGGACATCGTGGGTGGTGGCTACTCCGGCAAGGTGGTGGGCAATACCCACGTAGAAGGATCCGGTGGTATCTTCTGTCGCCGAGTCTTTGGTGGCGGATTCTACAACTCTGTAAAGTCTACCACCGTCAATATCAAGGCTATTGACTGCCATGACATCTTCGGTGGCGGTATGATGGGTGATGTCATCGATAGTACCGCAGTAAATATCGGAAATCCTTCAGCCCAAAATAGCAACAAAGCCATCTTCATCCATGGCAATGTTTACGGCGGAAACGATGTTTCGGGATATGTTAACGTAAGCGTTAAGGATGGTGTTTTTACTGACAACAACGGCTCCGGTACACATATTAATATATATGGCGGTAAGATTTACGGTAACGTGTATGGTGCCGGAAACGGTAACTACCTGTATGCACTCGACAAGAACCAGAACCAGAAGGTGACGGTGAACGAGTATTACCCTATGAACCCGGAGGATCCAAACTCAGAGACCGTTCCTCTGGTATATACCGTACCGATGAGAAAATTCATACCTTCCTACAAGGAGGCAAGCGATGCGGCTAAGATTGTGAACATCAATTCATGGCGACCACTCACCAACAAGGTGAACATCGAAATCAAGGGTAACTCTACATCTGAAAAGGTGAATATCGCCGGTGACGTTTATGGAGGAGGAAACTCTGCCACCGTACTGAAGGTGAAGGACAAGGATAACAAGGCTGTAGAAAAGGTGGGAAACATCCAGATCAACATTGGAAGTCATGTGAACATCGGACGTGTCTTCATGGGTTGCAACGGAGATGAACTCTTCGCCAAATCAGAGGACAATGACTTCATGAACAAGTTCCAGAAACTCAATGGAAACGTGGAGGACTATACACAGGAACTGAACCTTGCCGATACCATCGACTGGTTCTTCAATCCTTCGAACAAGGATATCGGTACCCTCTATCTCCCTACCAAGCTGGAAGACCGACCAACCGTATATCCTCACCTCATCGACCTGTATTTCCAGCCAGTGGAAACAGATATCCAGGGAGAACTGCGATGGAACGGAACCAAGGAGGGTGAAGGACTGGAAGACTGTACCATCAAGACTTTCTGCTGCGGAGGAAACCGTGGCAACATGAACATCTATCCAAATGCAAGGGGCAATGTAATCAATTATATCTTCCCGGAGGGACTCACCATCACCGACAAGATTGTGGGTGGCTGCAACAATGCCAACTACAACTATAAAGGACTGGTGAACCATGAGGGTGGCTATCTACTGGGACGTGCCTACTCTACCGATCCTTTCATCCAACTCACCATCAAGAACAAGTTCCAGCCAGAGGAGAAGAACGATGCCTATGTGGGAGGAAACGTATTCGGTGGCTGCTACAAGACGGGAACCGTGAGAGGCGACGTTACCATCGATCTCCGGAGCGACATGCTTGCCGGTAAGGATAAGAAGAAACTGGAAAATTCGAACGATTCTCTGGCTACCAAACCGGAATACTCCAGCCTCAACATCTATGGTGCCGGATATGGTATGGAGAGTTATGTTTACGGCAATACCCACATCATCATGGGTAAGGATATGAAATGTTCTGAACCTAAGACAGAAGGTGGTAAGTTCCTTCCTTGCGGTGTAAACGGAGCTACAGGTGTATCAGCCAACTTCATCTATGGTGGCGGTCAGCAGGGTAATGTCATCGGACTTACCGATGTGGATATCCTCAATGGTCACGTCTTCCGTTCGGTAACAGGCGGTTCCTATTCTGGCTATGTATATGGTTCTACCCAGGTAAAGGTGGGCTACCCTACCTACTATCAGGTAAAAGACGGGCATTCCGGCATCTATCTGCTGGACCGTACCGACAAGAACAACCTGTATATTGACCATGTAAATAAGGATAAGGACGGAAAGATACTGCCAAACCTTGCCTCAGAAACCATCAAGCAGAGCATCAGACTCATCAGTGGTGACAAGGTTTCGCAGGCTGTTTATGCTTCCATCATCGGCAAGCAGGGAGTTACGGACTTCGTGAAGGAGAAGGAGAATGATTTTGATGCATTCACTACAGCCCCGGCTTCACCACTTACATGGAACGACATCAATATCAAGATTGGAGAAGCTATCTATGGTGGCGGTTACTCCGTGGCACAGGGTACTTCTGTCATGGCAAACGACTCTACCGTTCTGAAATTTACTCGTCAATACAATATAGACAAGGCTCTCACGGAAAGACAGGAAAAACTGTCTGATCTGCCTAATGGTACCACAACAGGATTCGGCGGTAACACCACCATCCTGGTTGCCGACAATTCTGCAACCGACTCTGACCGTGACCATATCATCATCTCCCATCAGAAAATGAAGTCGGTCGTATTACCAACAGGTACCGACCTCTTCGGCTACTATTACATGGACAAAGACGGCAACTACCGTTACATCTCTCTCCAGGACAACTATTTCTATGGAGACGGATATAAGAAGCCGGAACATCAGTCGGAGACCGACAAGAATATATATGCCTACGACAGTGAAGGTGGCATCTTCGGAGACGGACACCAGTCGTATGCAGCCGGCTTCCGCAGTGCCGACCTGACGGGTTACGGCTTTGCAGGAACCACTATCAACAATCCGAAGATCATCAATACCTTCCAGCGTATGGACATCCTGCGACTGGAGGATAACTGCTTCAACGTACTTGGAGCACGCGACTATGCCACCAACCAAACCACCAAGACTCCTTATTCGATAGCACGAGTGGGTGAAATCCAGATGTTTGCCAAGAATATAGCCTTGAGCGACAACAAGTTGCAGGACAAATCCACAAAGCGTGCACGCAACTATATGGGTCTTGCCAACAACATCCACTACGTGGGAGCCGTAAAGTCGAATGTTCCTTTCAACGATGCCGTTAAAGAACCATGGCGCAACAATACCGGTATGGTACCTGCTGATGGCGAATTCAAAGGCAAGTCATATATGGATGTAAAACAGGATTACATCGACAAACACGACCAGAACTTCCAGAAGCGCAATGATGGTACGGCAAAGAACATGATAGGTATCGCCTCAGGCTATGCCCTCAAGATTCAGAACGTACAGGAGTTATACGATGACAGCAAGAAGAATGTCATCGACAGTATTTTCTACGGTCCTATCTACGGCGTAGTGGAGATGAACCTCATCGACGTTCGTGAAGACGAAGGTGGCGGCTATGTATATGCCGACAATGTGCATAAACGGGCAACGGCAGAGGGAGAAAGCGGACACAAGGTAGACTTCCTGGAAACCACCGGAAACTTCGTCTTCCCATACGATGCCAAGCAGAACCGCTTCGTTGTTGACGACTGCTTTCCTACCGGATTCTATGGTATGGATGATGAAGGAAAAGCAAATCCGGATGACAATATTGATGTTCACTATTGGTATGTAACAGGTTTCAACTACTATTACAATGCCCACATCACTGGCTATACCTACAAGGACAAGATGACCTTCTTCAGTGACAACAAGGACGGTCTCACCGTGCTCTCAGGACTGAAGCCAAACCAGCCTGTAACCATTCAGAGCTGGAAGATGCGCAGCGAACATCCTGAAGATAAGACTAAATACAGCTGCGACCTGGAAGAGCGCAACTATCGGCCAACCGGTACAGAAGGCAACGTGGATATGGACAATCAGGACGTATCCGGCAAATACAAGCTCAGCATCGGTGCCTCTTCTTCAGAGGAATATGATGGCAAAGGATTCGCTGCTGTATTGCCAATGAATGGAGTATTCGAAGATAAGAACTATCAGAACCGACGGCTCCCTTCCAAACTGACAGATGGCGATGCCAAGATTTCATTCCAGCTGACAGACTCTGTCAACAATACGACAACCGACTATTTCAAGAAGCATCTCTCTGAAAAATGTCTTGCCACCATTGTACTGAAGGGACGTGCATACGAAAAATATACAGATGAGACCGACAACAAGCCTATCATCAGTAAGGTGGCCTCATCCGACTTCTTCATCCGAGAAGGCAATGATTACAAACAGGTAGCAACAGGAAACAACCTATCTGCCGGCACTGATTATTATATCAAGAACGGCATTGCTGGAGAATACACCATGATATACCCTGAGAGAATCTTTAAAAAGGATTCCACTGCCGAAGATGGCTATGCTAAGGTCAGCATCACAGACGTAGTAGCAGGATCACTCAACTACTACTGTGAGGTGGAACGTATCTACACTTACACCATCTATCTCACTATAGAATATGTGCAGGGTCCTAACATCAACGGTAAGATAACTGTTGACAACTGCGCCTTGCCGGGAGAGATGGTCAGACTCAGGAAAAACCAGATTTCCATTGAGGCAGACGAATCGTTCTCTGCCAACGGATACTACTGGCGCATAGGAAAGCGCAAGCAAAACGAAAAGGGAAACTGGGTATTTGAAGACGCTACCGAATGGGACATCAACCAAAAGGCTACAGGCTACGACACCTACAAGCAGGGGAGCAGCGAAGCACAAGGACTCTTCAAGGACTGCGTATATGACAAGACCAATGACTATCTGGATATTCCAGCCTACTACTTCATGAACGGATATGGCGTACAGCTGGGTATCACCATGAATGGTCTGAATAAGATCTTTACGGTGGATATGGCAGACGACAGCCAGTTTACCGTACACAACTACCACCGCATGAATCCTCATCAGAAGGGTGTGAACCTGCATCTTTCAGAGGCTATCCAGCGTACCCAGGAAGACAAGACGTTTGCCGAACCTCGCATTTATATCTCTGATGCCAGCGACCTGAAGGCATTCATCAACTTCGTGGATACCATCGGAACCGGTACGGGAAGCGAGGTGGAACGATATGGAAAGAATGCCCAATTCGTACTGCAGAACGACATCACCGTGACCAGCGACTTCGATGGAAGCAATGCTATATTTGCCGGCACTCTTCATGGAAACGGACATGTCATCATGGGTCTGGCTCAAGGCAAATCATTCCTCAAAGAGAACCGAGGCAACATCTATAACCTCGGAATGGAAAGCGGCAATATCGCTGCCGAGGGCTGTACGAATGGGGGTGCCTACCACTGCTGCTTCGAATATAACAAGGGCATACAGCCTATCGTCTATCACATGGACGGCACAAGTGATACTCATTATACGGCAGACGACTTCAGATACGGCAAGGTTGGCTACGACCTCAACGAATACTATCTGCGTGCCCGCTACAACAACATGAAGAATGCCCAAGACAAGGAGGCATTGAAGTACGTCTACGATTACTATGCCAACGGCGACTATCAGTATGCCCACCGTACAGATGCCATCACCGGCAACAACACGGGTATCACCTATCTGAGAAAAGGTACAGACAGTGACCAGCCTAACTACGGCAGCAACGAAACCCGCCACGACCAGAGTCACGCTATCGATGCGGCTCGAAAGGCATCGCAGGGTACAGCATCCGCAGTCAGCTACGTTCCACTGTTCGACGGAAACCAGGCAGACGGAAGTCAGCCGATGAACGACTTCATCTTCTGGGGACAGTCATTGCAGAAGGTTCCAGACCTCTGTCCTTCCCAGATAGCTTCCCATCAGAACAGCTATATGAGAAACCGCATATATCGTACTGCCGGCTACTATGGCGACACGAAGCTCGATGCATTCCACTATAATGCCAGCAACAATGCCAACAGCCTCATGAGTACCTACGTACACCAGACGACAACAACGGCTATCGACTTCACCTGCCTGAACGACAAGGGGGCAGCCATGGGATTCAAACAGGCGGCAGACATCAACCAGAACGGCATCTTCTACCCACCGGTAGATGACAATGCCAAGATATTCAGCGACCTAAGCATCCAGCAGGGAGTAAGCCAGAACCTCCTGGTATATACTGCTGCCAATGGCAACGACATCGACAACAATACAGAGGCTTACGACATCGCAGACAATGCACTCGGCTACAAGGAGAACACGAGTGAGACTACCATCTACGGACATCATATTTTCAAGAATAATGCCGATGATGGCTATACCACCTCTCTCCTCCACCTCGTAGAACGCACCCCTGAGGGTAAGAACAGCGAGGGAGACAAGTGTGAGAACAACGACTTCTGTGCCCCTATCCAATTCACGGTAACCAACCATGCCTGGTATGTACGCAAGCCGATGTACTATGCTGAGGATGCTACCGGAGCCTGGGAAGGTATCTGTCTGCCATTCACCGCACAAAAGGTTAAGGCATCGCTCAATGGTGAGATTACTCATTTTTATGGCACACCAACAGAAGAAGAACTGGATAACCCAGCCACGAACACGCACACCCTGCACCATGAGTACTGGCTGCGAGGATTGACTGGTGTGAATGAAACGGAGAAGACTGCCACCTTCCAGCGACCTGATACAACAGCAGGACTCTTCATGAATGAAAGTGCGAATGCGGCAAAATGGAATTACCAGTTCTCTAATTCCTTCTTTGGCAACACCTATAAAGACTGGGCTTACCGATGGGATGCAGATTCGTATTATGCCAAGGATCACGAATACCAGGATTACATTCCGCTGACAGCTGGAGTACCTTATATCATCCGTTTCCCAGGTGAGCGTTATTATGAGTTCGACCTTTCCAGCAAGTTCTACAACAGTATTTTGAACAAGAAGGAAGATCCTCAGACTATCACCTTCCATGCTTATGCGAATAAGGAACCTCAGAATAGAGCTATCGTGATTCCTATCACAGCAGATATGAAGACCGTAAGCGATGGCTATGCCCACCGGGGAACCTTCGCTGCCAAGGAAGTGGCGAATGGAGGCATCTATGCGCTCAATACAGAGGGAACAGCATTCAGCAATACGGCAACCTCACAGACCGTAATGCCTTTCCGTACCTATCTGACTACAGAAAGTACGAACGCCGGAGCCCGTTCTTCAGAGGTTCCTTCTGTAATCCGCATCAGCGAGACCACGGGCATTGACAGGATAGAACCGGAAATAAACGGTAACGATGATACACCAGCCGGCGAATCACTCTTCATCCGCCCTATCGGAGCTCATCGTGTACGCATAGAGAGCACCTACTCCACCCAGTTGCAGGTATTCTCAACCACCGGTCAGCTTTATCGCATTTTGGATGTCCGTCCTGGCACCGCCACCTATAGTGGTTTCCCTGACGGCATCTACATCTTCGGAAACAGAAAAATCTTGGTAAAATAACAGAAAGATATGAATAGAAAGAATAAGATATCAACCGGCAACTTCAAGAATGCCATCAGCATCAAACCGGACGATATGCTCAACGTCCGCTCCTTTACCATCCCTACCAACTATACCCTCTTCAAGAGCATTGATGATAAAGGAAATGCTGTTGAGCAATATTATACCCTCAAATACTGGACACTAGAAAACGACACAACCAAATACGAACTCGGCAATACCTATTCTCCCCTATTCCATTGGGAACCCGTTCGCTTGCCGCCTGCTCACCTGCTCCAGGTTCCGACGACTGTATCCTCACAGATACTACCGGCTATAATATCCGCAACGTAATGGGTGATACGGATGCCTTCGAACCTCAAATTCTCTGCCGGCAGATTGATGCCCTATCGGGATTGCAATCAAAAAAAGACGAAGAGAATGAAGATAAGGAAAAGGTAGAAACGGAAAACCATATCATCTGGAAAAGATGGTAAATCAGAGCAACCAGGATAATCTGGCATTGGGCAAGCATTCCATCTGCTTCGCCATTGCTTCTGGCGCGACTTCCATCGCCTCTCCTACCCTTCATAAGAAGGATGAGAAAGAGATTATCTATAATCTCAATGGCCAGCAAGTAGATAAAGCCTCTGCTCAAGGAGGCATCTTCATCTCCCGCCAGAAAGGTAAGTTCTATAAAGCTCCCGGCTCTTCCGGAGGAAGGAGATAGTTCTGCTGGCGAATTCAGATGTTTGAATAAGCAGAAGGAGATGATTGAATAAGCGTATTCAGATGTTTGAATAAGCGAAAGGATATGATTGAATAAGCGAAAGGAGACGTTTCTTTGGGTTCAAAGAGACGTCTCTTTTAGTTTTAGGAGACTGCTTTTCGAGTTGAAGGAGACTGCTTCTCGAAGGTTGCCACTAGGCTCAGCAGACCTGCTGAGCCTAGTCAGCAGCTCTGCCGACTGCAGTCAGCAGGTCTGCCGAGCCTAGTGACAACACCTTTTAATCGTACAACAACAACCCTTATAGTCGTACAACCATAACCCCTATAGTCGTACAACTATAAACCCTTTAGTTGTACAACCATAAAACGCAACCCCGCCAGGCGTTCCTCCTTTGACGCCTAGCGGGGTTGCGCTTTTTACCTTTTTACTTTTTTACCTTTAAAAGCCCTTTAAACTCCCTTTTCAGCAAACAGGCCGAAGAGCTCAGCATCTATCAGGTCAGTAACCTTTCG
>ERZ1023814.32-NODE-32-length-45201-cov-19.811279_pt1 | contig 45201 bp, 40 predicted proteins | sample MGYA00380377_ERZ1023814 | MGnify/ENA primary metagenome ERZ1023814 (study PRJEB33179, sample SAMN07449063) | human gut metagenome | biome: Human-gut; feature: Human associated habitat; material: Faeces | host: Homo sapiens | place: India:Kasaragod | collected...
TTGATGACCGGCGCCTGCCATCATTTATGACCCGTGTTGGTCTTAATAGAAGACCGCCTTCAGGCACCTAAGGCATTCCCTTCGATTGCTGGTGCAAAGATACGAATAAATCTGGTATCTACCAAATTTAGACATGTGATAAGGAGCGATTTTCAGCAAACTTACGATTTGAAAGTTAGTTATAAAGATTAGCTCTATGTTTTGTGGGGCGAATCTCTATATCTTGCGGTACAGAAAACTATGTTTTTCCATATAAATCAGCATATTACAAAGTAATAACCTATTTGCAGGAAACGTGTTCAGTATTCAGTATTCAGTTTTTTTCGCTGTTGTTACCACTCTCTGTATAGATAGTATATTATATATATATAATAATATATATATATAATATAAAATAACTACTTACAATTTATAACCATGAAAAAGGTAACTATCGCGAAAAAAACTGAATACTGAATACTGAACACCCTTTAGGCACTAATAAGTTTACTCCGCAAGGGGTATTTGTATTCAATCTGTACAGGTCGAAATAGTTCATCATTTCTCGCGCTGTGCGAATCGGCAAGCCTCGATGAGTTTCTGCTTCAGCTTGCCACGGCCAGCTATCACAGATTTATTTTGCTTCAACACGCTGCTAGGCCAGCCATCCTCGAAGCAGGTCACACTGAGATACTCCGAGGTCTGGGCATCTTGGTCAACTGCCTTTTCTATCTCCTTCTTAAACTCGTCGTCCAAGTCCTTGATGTCGCCATCATGATCCTTGCCGTCCTCGGTCTTCTTGCCCTTCAGTCCTTCCGTGATGGCACCCATCAGTCCGCCCATCACCTCCTTCACGGTCTCCTTTGGTATCACGCTGACCACCTCGCAGGAGATTGTGTAGTTGCCATTCTTCTCTAGGCTGGCATTGATATAAGTGTCGTTGGCGTAGCTATCCTTGGTGGCATCCTCGTGCTCATGATGCTCGCCCACGGCATATTGGCTTCCGTGGCAGGCGAAGAGCAGCTTCAGCTCCTCCAGGTAGCCCTCCACCACCTCGTCGGTGTTAGCCTGGTTGCCTATCTTCATGAAGTCAAGACCTATCGCCTTCTTCATTTCCTGCATGATGGGCATGGAGGCGATGTCCTTCATGCTCGCCTTGAAGAGAGCCTTTGCCTGCTTCTTGATTTGCGAGAGATTGGTAATCTTGGTGATGCTACCATATTCATCGGTCTCAAAGTTGATGGTGGTGCCTATCACGCTCTTGGCGGTGCGCTCCGCTACCATGGCCATCATCTTGTCCCGGAAGTTGTCGCCCACCGAATCGGCCTTTACGTCCAGGAAGGTGTAGCTCATCTTATAGCCCTTGCTGGTGGAATCGTTTACCACGAGGCGCACCTGGGTGGATACGCCGAGCGTCTTCACCGTGTCCTTGCCGTCCACCTTCCACTCATTCTCATATATCCAGTATTCGCAGGTGTCGCCCTTGCAGAAATAGGCCACCACATTCACCACCGAGTCTTCGCCAGCTGTGTCCACTTCCAACGTGTCGGAGTTGTTCGATAGCCATTGACTATCAGTGATTTTCTTGGCAATCGATACCGTGTCCTCTACCTTAGGCGACATTTCTCCGCCCTTCACGATGCCGTGGTTGGCGAGCAGTCCGCAAGCTATCATGCAGCTCATCACTATCAACGAGATTTTCTTCATAAGTTCATTTTTTATGTTGTTTATTCTTCAAGTTTTTATTTCTCGCTGCAAATTTACGATTTTTTTTGTAAAAAAAGCCAAGCTCCTAAAAAAAACTGTAAAGTTAACCCAAGTTTAACAGTTAGTACGGTGCAACGAGTTAAGCGATTACTAAAAATGCTATCACCGCAATAATACTATTAATTTTACGTTCTTTTCAAAAAGGGTTTGTGCAATAGTGGCTTAAAGGCTAAAAGCACTACCTTTGAATGCAATAATAAGCAACAACAGGTTTAAGGTCACAATTTGTGATCTCAAAAATAAAGATAGAAATATGGCAGATAATATAGAACATCAAGATAAAGGAGAACTGGTCACAAATTGTGACCGGTTCAATAGTTTGAAGCACTCAACAGTTCGTTCATATGCTTTCACGGAGCAGGGAGTGGCTATGCTCTCCACTGTTCTTAGAAGTGAAACCGCAATTCGTGTAAGCATACGAATTATGGATGCATTTGTTGCAATGAGACGTTTCATGGTGACAAATGCCGAAGTGTTTCAGCGTCTCTCAACAATGGAGTACCATCAACTGGAAATTCAGCAACATCAGCAAGAAACAGACAAGCGTATAGAAGAAGTGTTCCGTAGATTGGACAAGGGTAATGCAAAGCCGAAACAAGGTGTGTTCTACAGAACTATCTTTTGGAAAGGAACTAAACAAAAATTAGTAATGAGATTTTGCGCGATATTAATACTTTCTGTGATTTCAATTCTAAACAGTTTGGAATTGAAATCACAGACTGTTGTAAACATTTTAAGTAATGGTTATAAGTTAGAGAGAAGTTTATTTCTACACGGGAAAAAAATCGGGGTATATAATAAAAAGGGTAGATTGATTAAATTGTCCACAGATGACAAAACGCGTCAAAAGATATTTTTAAATCAATCTAATAGCCTAACAGATTATGGAATAAAGCTAAAATATCCCGAGGTCATACATAAGGATGCATGTGTTATTGCTGATATTTTATCAAGTTATGACCCAAGCGAAATCTTGTCATTTACAAAGCCAATAGGGGAACAAAAAAAGATTTCTATACAAAATATCAATAAGTATTACACATATCTTGATGCCAGTGTTGACTATGTGTTAAGTATTGAAATTATAGTCAAGGATTGTCTTATTACTCAATATAGTTATACATATAAGCCAAACATGTCTGACGCCATTATTTCATATACATGTGTCTTTAGTTATGATAAGAATAATAGGGTCGTAAAATTAAAAAAAGAATATAGGAAACACTATGAAACAATAGAATTCATATATGAAACCAAATAAGACATGTTTCTTGCCAAGTCATATTGTGACATAGGTAATTCGCAAAGTTCATCCAGCATAGTGGCCCCGGATGGTGAGATTACCACCACATTCGAGTACGACGATCACATAGGTGCATCCATAAAGGACTTGGGCAAAAAGTGGTTTGGTTTCTCCAAGATGGAGATACTTACACCAGATGAATTGGTGGAAAGGATCAATAGAGAGTAATCAATACGCAATATTTCAAGAATATAAATATTAAAAATTACGAATTATGAAAAAAATACCATCTATAATGATTGTAGTTTGGGGAATAGCGGTATTATGTACACTATTCTTGAGTTCATGCAATCGACCAGAGGTCTTAGACAATAGTACTCTTGTAAATAGCGCAAGAAACGTGGCTTTGACCTTTGGTCCTGCGTATGTTCCATTTTTTAAAGAGGCTAAAGTATCGGATGTTCAAGTTTTCAAAAAGAAGGATTACGGAGGAGACAGCCGCCCTCAAATAAGAAAACAGATAGGAAGAAAGTTCTATACTGTAACTTTTACATATGATAGTACTGCCGTTAAATTTGATTTTGGATTTGCAGCAAGAGTCAGAATATGGAAAGATACAGGGGAACCATTAGATGTTATATTTGGTAATGGTTGGGGAAGAAATTTTTTCTTTTTAAGTTTTAAGGAACAAACCAATCACTCACCAAATGACTATGAGAAAGTGGCTTCTGACTCTATTGTTAAAGTACCATTGCAAACTGTACATAAACCAGAGAACATTTGGAATTCCAATGCTGACAACAAACAAGACAGCCTATCAACGAGAGACTTTTCATCCTATGGCTTTGTGGAAGACAAGGAGTAGTTGAATGTTTTTTCTGTAAATTTTGAAAAAAGTTGTTTGACAAGCAAACATATGCACATTGCAGAAATTAGAACCGTTGCTAAATTATTACCTCTATTGAGGTGAAACACTCATAAATCGCTCATTTTAAGCTATTCTGAATATTTGGGCAGAATTTTTATAAAAAAGGTTGTGCAATAGTGGCTTAAAGGCTAAAAGCACTACCTTTAAATGCTGTTAAATATGGTTATGTTCAAAGTCACAATTCGTGATATTGGAAAAATGAATATAAATATGACAGATAAAATAGAAAAAAAGGAGGCAACCTTTGCAGTGCCGTACAATAGCGAGGACAACAACGACTATGTGGACGGCGAGGTGGTGCAGCATATCGAGTATGTTCCTTTCGGAGAAGTATTCGTTGAGGAGCGCAACAACATCAGAAATACACCTTATCTTTTCAATGCGAAGGAATTATAGTTATAGAAAAAAAAAGCAAGAAAATAACAAAAGTCAGAATAAAAATGAATAATGTATGGTACATTTATTGTGGGGGTGTGTACTTCTTATTAGTTGTACATTTATTCTCTTTCTCCTAAAAAAAAGTAGAAATAGAAAAGTATTTTGGTATTTTTGCCATGTATGTATTTTGTGTGGTATAACATTGGGGATATTGAACATTGTGTTACAGAAATATGATGCCTATACTTCAATATATTTAGGTATTATCTGCTCTTGCTACACCTATTATGATAACAAACAGAATCCAGTTTCAAAGAGGACTAATGCCTATATATCATCACTTCAAGGATACGTAGCAGGTATCGGTTTTCTCTTATATGGTTTATTAAGTTTGTAGAACATAATGTTATGCCTATTCTAAATGGCATATTGTGTAAAATTGGGGCTGATGTCACTTTAGGGAGTCAGCCCTTTTTGTTTTTGACAGTATTAAAAAATCAACACAAAGTTTATGCAAAAAAACAAGTAAAGAATTAAGTTGTCTCTGCTTGGGGGAGACGATGGAAAAGCATTGATAGACATATCATTGTTCGTTTTCTGATTAATACTGCAATTCAATGCAATAAATTCAATATCCAGTCGTTCTTTAGTTATAACATAAAAGCAAAACAATATAAACTATATTTGTCTTTGGGGAATATTAGCGTCTATAACAGGAATTGCAATAATGATTTCTGTTATTAAGCACAAAAAGTCGGTAAGTGCCATAAAAAATGGCACTTACTTGATTTTTTCAATTTTGATGATATGCTTAGGAATAACAACCATCTTATTTAAAAGATATGATAGTATTTGTGCAATATCCTTTGGTATTACATTCCTAAATATCACATACAAAGACAGGCGTAATTACCCACCGAGTTTTACAATAAGCTATATTGATTATCTTAAAGGATATTTTGTTGGTTTTGGGTCTATAATGTATGGTTTGTTTAGAATTTTTGAATAAATAACCAAGTAATATATCACGACTTATAATAAAGTAGGACATGGAAAATAATTTTAATTTTATGAATTTTTCCTTTTTTGAAATAGATTCTCTGACAGCTATGAAAGAAGCTGTCAGAGAAGTGTTTATTCAAGATTTCCAAAAAGGGAAAGCTAATTTTATCAAGACTCCTTTTATTATATCAGAATTCATAGACCCTTCTTATGGAGGAAAACATGATGATGTATTTTGTTGTTGGCAAGTTTCACATTATCCTAATAAGATATTCTTCATTTCAAATTCAGGTGATGGAAGAATAACATTGTGTAATGTACTTCGGTTGAAATTGCATTGTAGTTTCTACCAATTTGCCCTTTCCAATGATAATGCCTCTCCTTTTTTTCTGTTTCATCATTCTTCAAAACAAGGAATAACTAGAGATGTGCTGAACTACAAAGAAGACAGATGGCAATTTTATGCAAAGGGACCAATTAATAGCATTGAAGAAATCGAATTTTACAAAAACAGAAAAATTCGAGAACGTCTCAACAAAGAAATCCTTTTGTATTATTTGAAAAAAATGGGCATTTCTTTCTGGGATATAGACAAAAGTGTAACTGATTATTTTATAGTTAAGCGTAGTGTGTAAAGTTGCAATTGCTTTGACAGACCATTAAGTTTTTATGATGATTAAGTTGTAAAAGCTAAAATAAAAAATGAGGGTACGTTAGTTTGCATACCCTCATTTTATGATAGTTTATAGTCAACCTGAAATGATTTGAGGAAATCTTAAGGTTTCATGTTCGATGGATAAGAATGCCGTTGGTCTTAATCTTGTCGAAACGAAGGATGCGCTTTCTTTTGTGTCACTCTCGCATACCGCTGCGTCATCTTCACATCCTTGTGACCGAGTATCTTGCAGATGGTCTCCATCGGCACACCTGCCTCCAGCGTAATGAGGCTGGCGAACGAGTGTCGTCCCGAATGGTAGGAATAGGTAAGTCCGTTCTCTTTTCCACAAGCACATCGAAAGCCTTTTGGATGGAAAGCAACAACTGCTCGATGTCCTTGTTGGTCTCCACGGCTTCCTTGCTCTTGTTCTCCTTTGGCTGCTTTAGAGCTTTGTGTTAATAAAACTACAATCATCGCAATAAAACTATTAATTTTACGTTCTTTTCAAAAAGGGGTTGTGCAATAGTGGCTTAAGGGCTAACACCTCGATGCAGCCATTGAAGAGCGTTATGATATAGATAATGGTGTATTATTAGAAGGTAATATGATAGATTATATATTTTATAGAGTATATTGGGCTTATAACAAAAAAAGAGAGTCCGCAAAGTTTCTTAGCCCATTGTATATGGCAATGGTCTTTGCGTTTCTCTTTTTCCCATTCGCATTATTTTTGTGCGAACTATTAAGGGATTCATACCATAGAAATGATGGATATTTGTTATCCATTTATCTACTAATGATATTAATATACTCTTATTTAAGATTTTTCCCTAACAAAAAGATATGGTTGATAAATAAAAAATTCGAAGGGAATGGTTATAATTATAAGATTCCTGATTGGTGTTTTTTCGTGGTTCTTCCATTATCCATAGTTTGGGGAATTATAACATATTCTCTTTTGGTAAATTTTTTAATAAAACCTTTTGCCTTGAGAGGTATTATATATAATATGCTGTAAGCGTTCTATAAAAAATGCAATCAAAAACTCATAGAATTTTTCTTGGCTGGAGAGAGTGTAAGCTAAACTGTGTCATGCTATCATTGTTATAAATTAATGCAGTTTATTTGCATTTTGTTCAGTATAGTTTCCCCACTTCTACACCCGGCAACAAGTAGCAGAAATCATAGAATTTCTGGATGAACCATAAAAAATCACCCTGAAAGGGAATGCATACAACACACTATGCATATCCCTTTCAGGGTGAGTTAATAAAACTACAATCACAGCAATAAAACTATTAATTTTACGTTCTTTTCAAAGAAAGGGGTTGTGCAATAGTGGCTTAAAGGCTAAAAGCACTACCTTTGAATGCTGTTAAATATGGTAATATTCAAAGTCACAATTTGTGATTTTGGAAAAATGAATATAAATATGACAGATAAAATAGAAAAAAAGGAGAGATAAGATATGATTAAAAATGGCAACTTCAATGAAGAGTGGACTCCTCTTCCATTTATTACAGGAGAGTGCTCTCTTTCAAAGATTGAATATGACGCAACTGATTTAGTCGTGGAATTAGACTCATTTCGCAAAGAAAAAAGCATAAAAATTGTCTTTACTGATATTTTTTCATATAGAGTAACTTTAGAGCAATTCAGATGGGCTGATTTTAGTCACGCTCCTATGGTTTCAGCACCTTTGGTTAAAGTCGTAAATTCTAATTTTATAAAATGGATAAAAGATGCAGGAATGAAACAACTTTATGACTCAAATTTGAACTTATCTCATTATATGTTGCAAACGACAGAGCATATTATTGATATAATTCTATTGAGTGAATCTTCTATAATCATTGATGGAAAAATGATATAAGACAATCTGTATTATAAAAGAGAGTGTAAAATAAAATATATTGAGCTATAACATTTATAGTATAATATATTTTATTTTACACTCTCTTTTTATCAGTCCCTTTTCAGAACATAATACTTCACCTTTTCTTTTGGAGGTTCATTTCCAAACGAGTCCATAAGAATGTTGCAATTATTACTTTTAATCATATAAAATATATTGTCCCCACTTGAAGGATGTATGAGCATCAATACATTATTGTCATCAAGCACTTTGAAGATTTCGTTCAACACTTCGCAGCTATCCGAATCGTTTGCAGATTTCTGCTTCAAACGATAGGTGCCATCAGCATTTAGCGTGAGTGTTGTCTTAATATCAGGCGGTAATACACCATAATATGTTCCAGTAATAGAATCCAAGCTGGCTCTATTTATAAAGCATATCATTCGATTTTAATTGAAATATATGCGTGTCGCCAAGTTTTCTATGATTATTTAAATATAGCGTAATACGTATAAAACCATTGATAGATCAGTATTTTGAGATAATGCTGCAATTCTATGCAATAAAATCAAATGTCTATCGTTCTTTAGATAAAACATAAAATAAAGACGTATGAAAGTATCAACAAAACAAGGCTATAAACCGCCTTAAAATTCGTCATGGCTTAACAGAGGATATTTCCCTTGTATCTTTGAAAGTTTTTCCATATAAAATCCAAGCACTACGGGTTAGAGATGATTTATCCAGACGAAGAGAAGATTACCTATTCTTACAACCTCGGCGGTCAGCTTGAAAAGGTGCATGGCTATAAGTCATACGGCTACGACTATGTGAGCAAGATTGGCTACGACAAGTTTGAGCAGCGCACATATTTGAAGTATTGCAACGGTGCTGAGACGTTCTACACCGTAAGTTATCATGCTTACATACCTTTACTAAAATTTAAAATATTGTTATGAACAAAATAATAAAAATATTATCAAGCATAATTTGTTTTGTTTGCTTCGTCATTCATGATTGGATCGATTATTTTAATGGTTTTTTGTTTTTTTTGCCAAATCTTCCAGAATCATTAATATCTGAAAAAAAGTGGGAAAAAAGATTACGCAAATTAATTAAAAAATCATAACATTATGAATGTGAAATAACCAGTCTTTTTAGGGGATTTTGATTAGGGCACGAAAAACCGCAAAGAAATTTTTAGGTATCACTGAAAATTTCAAAAGAGTCCAAAGACAAAGCAATTCAACTTGTTCAGTTCTCCTTCAGGGCTGATGTGCAAGCGAGAGAGTCGTATGTACGACGATGAGTCAGCATGGCATAACAAGTTCTACAAGGAAGTAACTTCCAAGGTTGACGAAGACATTTTCAAACCGCTCTATACAACAGAGCGAGAGGATAATCGTGTCGGGTGTCCTCCTGAACGGGCTCCGTTATAAGTTCCAGCTATGGAATCCAAGCTAACTCTGTTTCCCAAAACTGCCGTATATTCTTCATGCTTATCAGCACACCTGCCTCCAGCGTAATGAGGCTGGCGAACGAGTGTCGTCACGAATGGTAGGAATAGGTAAGTCCGTTCTCTTTTCCACAAGCACATCGAAAGCCTTTTGGATGGAAAGCAACAACTGCTCGATGTCCTTGTTGGTCTCCACGGCTTCCTTGCTCTTGTTCTCCTTTGGCTGCTTTAGAGCTTTATGTTAATAAAACTACAATCACAGCAATAAAACTATTATTTTTACGTTCTTTTCAAAGAAAGGGGTTGTGCAATAGTGGCTTGAAGGCTAAAAGCACTACCTTTGAATGCAATAATAAGTAACAACACGTTTAAGGTCACAATTTGTGACCTTAAAAATAAAGATAGAAATATGGCAGATAATATAGAACATCAAGATAAAGGACAATAAAAGGCAAAAGGATGAGGTGACGGCTGGCAGTTTCGGCTGCCAGCCTAAACTCTACAATTTTTAACGGACTATTTTATGAAAAATGTAATGAAATTTAGTGGGTTTGGAGTATTGTTTCTTGTACTTGTTTTATTGTATCTTAGATACGATAAAACTGGGTATTATTATGGAGTAGAGTGTAGTTTTTGTAATAAAAATATGCCATATGGATTAACACCAAAAATCAATTTTGATTATCCTCAGAGCTTTTGTTTACTTGATGAAGACGGCTTTGAGTTAGTGGGTATTGGTTTTAGATACAAACAAAGCAGTTTTAGAATAAAGAATTTTTTGGGTTATGCTTATAATGATACTTCTGTATTACTGAAATGTACTGACAGTTTGAATAACATAAAATATTTAGTATCGTATGAAACAGGTTATAATAGAAATAAAGGACATCCTGACATATCATTTAAAGATATAGACAACGATGAATACAATAAGATTAAAGACAATTACCAATGTATAGAAATTGATGAGGAGAAAGCCAATACAATACGATTTATTAAGTTTTTGTACATAGTTGGAATCTTGCTATTACTTTTTATTATCGTTAGGAAACTATTAAGGTTTACGTGAATTATCCAATTGAGGAGATTCTGTTAAGAGTGTATCAAAAAAATATTTGAAAACTTACAATTTGTAATTTACATAGAGTATAAAATAAACTGTGTCAGGCTATAATAATTATAGTTTAACACAGTTTATTTACGTTTTACCCTTTTCTCTTTTTTAGAATGTAGTTTTTCCTAACCACTTTTTTAGGTTCGTTGCCAAACGAGTCTATAAAAATAATACTGTTGTCCTCCATCACTTTATAGAATATATTGTCACCGCTTTAAGGATGCACAAGCATCAATATGTTGTAGTCTAGCACTTGGAAAGTGCCTCTTAATTTTCCTGTTTGTTCTACTTTTCATTGTATGACTGTATCAACAAATAGTTACCATCAGTATTTAATGTGAGTGTTGTTTCAACATTAAGTGGTAACACTCCGTTATAAGTTCCAGCTATGTAATCCAAGCTGGCTCTATTTCCCAAAACTGCCGTATATTCTTCAAGCTTATCAGCACACCTGCCTCCAGCGTAATGAGGCTGGCGAACGAGTGTCGTCCCGAATGGTAGGAATAGGTAAGTCCGTTCTCTTTTCCACAAGCCCATCGAAAGCCTTTTGGATGGAAAGCAACAACTGCTCGATGTCCTTGTTGTTTTCCACGGCTTCCTTGCTCTTGCCCTCTTTTGGCTGCTGTAGAACTTTATGTTAATAAAACTACAATCATAGCAATAAAACTATTAATTTTACGTTCTTTTCAAAAAAGGGTTGTGCAATAGTGGCTTAAAGGCTAAAAGCACTACCTTTGAATGCAATAATAAGTAACAACACGTTTAAGGTCACAATTTGTGATCTCAAAAATAAAGATAGAAATATGGCAGATAATATAGAACCACCTCCATGCCTATGTGGTATATAAGAAAATTTACGGAATGCAAGCCGTAGTGGTTCTCAACCTCATGCATAAGGGAAAGGACTTGCTGGCTTTAATGAAGTAAATATAAGTGAGTTTTTCCGCCTCACTATGTGTTAGCGAACTCATTTTGAGGCTAATTCTAATCTATAAATAAATACCTAAAAAAAAGAAAGTAAAAGATGATGAAATCGGAGACCAACTGTCCCCTAAGGGTGTATTCCCTTATAGTTCTCCTGGCATTTGCTTGTACCAGCAAAATTGTTAGCGCAAACAAATTCTAACGTCCTCTACTAAGGAACGAGCGACAAAGAACTTAATTACTGACTATTATAAATTTCGAATTATGGAGAGATTTATTATCAAGCTCGTGCGCTTGATACTGAAGTATGGGCGATTCGGCCTTTTTTGCGTGGTCATTCAATTAGATGGCAACAGCAAGTATATTGAGTATACTTACAATTTGAGGCGTTCCCTCCTATGGATATGAGCATACACGTACACATACTGGTAGATGTTGCCATGCAGGAAAGAGATTATCATGATGCGCTCGTAGTACGTCGATACTTGGAGACCTTTAACAGAATAGACAATCATTTGGTTGAAGCTGAACTTCCTAGGCTTGATGCCTATATCGCCACTCTTGATGGCTATTATGAATACCTGGAGCAAAGGAATAGAAAACCATTGAAAAATGGTACCAGAATCGGCCGAAAAAAAGAATACCTTTTTGTGACTGACGAAGCATCTTCTGTAAAAGATGAAGAGACGACCGCCGAGCAAGCCTCTTTATTTATAGAATTTCTCACCCTAAATGGCCTAAATTCTATGTCTACCAGTGCGAGCAAGTCTTCACCAATGAATATCGCAATATTTGCGTTTATCAGATATTGGAGAAGAAGGGGTATCTTGGCACCGCAGCACATCGTCAGTGCCAATGCCATTTATCGATTTCTTACCGATGATTGCCATATACGAAAAGAAGTTACGATAAAATCGTTCTACAATGTCTTCAATCATTGTGAGGACATGAAAAATCAAGAAATGGATGATAAAGTGGCTGATTTCTTTGCCCATAGATGATTTTTTTATGGGACAAATATTAATCCTATTTTTCCTATTTTTCCCATAGGTGTTTTTGCCCTATCTTTGCACCCGTAATCAGACAAGTAAAGTCTGGTTGCGGGCATTATTCATCTTTTAAACAAGTTATTACGATTATGAAACAAGCAGCAAAGAAGCAGCTCCTCAACGCCCAGAAGGTGGACGGAGCCATCATCAGTGAGGAAAACGGCACCATCGCCTTCCGCAAGGCGCCATGGAACGATACCGAGGTTATCAGCGAACAGCCTAAGGTGATACCGGGCAGAATGGTTTTCTCTGGCGAGAAGGGAGGTGACGTGCTCGACTTCAAGCCTTACGAGCGTACGGGCGAGAAACTTTTCGAGGAAATCTTCAAGACCAAGCATGCCGTGGTGCGCACCACCAAGCGCACGGTGCAGGTAAACTATACCTTCAGCCGTGACCTGGACAAGCAGGACATGCTGCGCTACCTCAAGGTAGAGCACAAGGAACTGATTGCCGGATTTAAGGAGAATGTTGAATGTTGAGTGTTGAATGTTGAATTAGGCTAGCGCCTTTGCGACCGTTAGGCAATTCAACATTCAACATTAAATTCAACATTCAACATTAAATTCAACATTCAACACTCAACATTCAACATTAAATTCAACATTCAACACTCAACATTCAAAAACGATGGAACATATTATAGCATATAATCCGTACAAGAATGGCAATAAGGGGAGCGTAAGCTCCCAGCCACTCTCGGTCTACGACAAAACCATCGCTTATCCCTGGATGGCAGACCTGGTAGCTGCCATCCGTGGGGGTAACGATGAACTGAAGAAGCAGCTGCCTTTCCGCTGCGCTCACTACTACCAGTTCCGAGACAACAGGCGCTCGCAGAAAAATGCCGTGCCCGAAAGCTTCCTCTTCCAGACCACCATCGATGTGGACGACAAGGAATATGTGGATAAGGCGATAGAGAAGGCACGAGAGCTGAACTGCAGCGATACCATCTGGAACGGAGCCCTGCTGCACCTGGAGTACTCAGCCCGCAAGAAGTTGCACATCGACATCCGTATGCCCATCGGTATGACTATCGAGGAGACGCAGCGAGCCTATTGCGAGGCGCTGGGCGTGCCCTACGACGAGAGCTGTATCACGCCAGAACGCATGCTCTTCATCACCGACAAGGCGTCAGAAATCTATCGCTCGCCCCACTGGTACGAGGTGCTGCCACAGGAAGAGTTGAAGAAGCGCAGACAAGCCTACCTGACTCGTGGCCTCACCATTGACGGAAGACAGCAACAGGGCACTCAGCCCCAACCATTCAACATTCAACACTCAACATTCAACACTCAACAAAATGTTCAAGACCATCGACTTTCGGGCTCTGACAGCCATCACGCTGTTTCTGCTGGCTCTGCTATTCAGCCTGCGCAATCTTGTGATAGCAATGCTGCTCATGCTGCTCATCTCAGCCCTGCTGGAGCTCATCAGGATGCTGGGGCAGAGGCAACCGTCAAGAACCTAGCAGCCTTCGACCTCTTCCGCAATGCGGCTGGCCTGAAGGACGTAGACATCAACACCCCAGGTTCCCGTCACTCATCGCTCCTGGCGATTATGAGCGCAGGCGCATCGAGAGTGATGCCCGAAGAGGAACTGAAGGCGGTGGTGGCGCAGAAGATGCCTGCCTTCTCGCAGGAGCGTGACTGCCAACAGCTCATCCACGACTTCTATGCGAAATATGGCGACAGTTCTAAGCCGATGTCGCAAGCCGTGATTCGCATCAATGCCCAGGCAGAGAAGTCATCCCAGAAGGATGCCGTGGCATTCAAATCCGCAAGTTCCGTGGGTTCCGAAGGCGGCACGGATTCCAATGCGGAAGATGATAAATTAGCTCCACCTCCGATGCCCGAACATCTCCCAAAACTCGTGGAGCTGCTGCTATCGAAGACACCGGACATATACAAGCCAGCCGTGGCACACGCCATCTTCCCGCCACTTGCTACACACCTCTGCAAGACCACCTTCAAGTATATCGACAACGTGGAGCACGAGGCTACCCTGATGTGCTGTCTGCTGGCGGGTACGGGCGCAGGCAAGAACTGTGTGCAGATGCCCATCAACATGATTATGGAGGACATCAGGCAGCGCGACCGTGAGAACCTGCAACGGGAAAAGGAATGGAAAGAGGAGGTGACACGTAAGGGTGCCAACAAGGATAAGCGCAAGCGCCCGGAAAACCTCATTATACAGGAGATAGATGCCGATATGACCAATCCAGCCTTCGTGATGCGCACGGCTGAGGCTCAGGAGCATTTCCTCTATACAACGCTCAACGAGATAGACCAGTTCGATGCCCTCAAGGGACAGGGCAACCAGCAGTTCAAGATTATGTGTCTTGCCTTTGATCCCGGGAACTCATACGGCCAGACCCGCGTGGGCACATCGAGTATCACCGAGCGCATCACCATCCGGTTCAACTGGAATGCATCAACCACCGTCCAACTGGGGCAGCGATATTTCTCAAAGGTGCTCACCGACGGACCTATCAGCCGCATCAACTTCTGTACCATCCCGGAGCGGGAAATCGGTGCTGAAATGCCAGTATACGGCGAATATGACGATGCCTTCAGAGAGTCGCTCAGACCGTACATAGAGAATCTGTGCAAGGCGTCGGGTAGGATAGACTGTGCTGGGGCTTCTGCCCTGGCAGAAAAGTTGAAGGATGAGAACGCTGACTTTTCGCGCATGTCGCAAAACAGGGTGTTCGAGAATCTCTCCTTCCGTGGCAATGTTATTGCCTTCCTCAAGGCTTGCGTGCTATACGTGGCAAACGGCTGCAAATGGGAACCCGAAATAGAAGAGTTCATCAGATGGAGCGAGAGCTACGACCTGTGGTGCAAAATGATTTTCTTTGGCGCAAGCATAGCCAAGGCTAATGAGGTAGGAGAGAAATCGAGCAAGCGAGGACCTGCCAACCTGCTGCAGCAATTGCCTGACACCTTCACTTATGCGCAGGCTGAAATGGTACGTCTGCATAACGACTTCGGAAAGAAGGGTACGGCGACGATGCTGAGAAACTGGGTGAACCGCCATTATATCGAGAAAATTCCTCCGAAGGGAGTAAATGCCGACGGAGCTGACGGAAAGCAGGGCGGAAAGGTGTTCAGTATTCAGTTATTCAGTTTTAAGAAGCTATTATTCCGTTCTGACGGACTCGACCTGAGATGTTTCAACGCAAAATAGTTTAACACTTAACATTCAAACAAAATGGAAATAGTATTAAAGCGTATAGCTAAAAAGGGAACTTATACCATCGGCAGACTCTATCTGCTGACCGATAGTAGTGTAAATCGTAACTTGCTGCCCGGCAAGAAGAAAGACGACAAGTGCAAATTGATTCATACCTTTGACAGCCAGCTGTTGTCCAAAGATACATATCTCTGCGATACCATGGAGCCTACATGGCGTAATCTGTTGGGTATCAAGCTAAAGGCAGAGGAAGTGGATGCCCGCTATAGCCGCAAGAGCGGCGTGAAGGCGCGTAAGGTACCTGGCCATACTGCCATTCCTGAGGGTACTTATCCTGTGGTCATATCGTATTCGCCAAGATTCAAGCGTTGGTTGCCATTGCTGGTGGGTGTGCCGAATTTCGAGGGCATCCGCATCCATGCAGGCAATTATCCTGACGACACACAAGGCTGCATCCTTGTTGGGGAGAACAAGTTCGTGGGCATGGTGGTGAACTCCCGTATCTGGCTGCAGCGGCTCTTCAACGCCATGACAGCGGCGCGCGACCGAGACGAAAGTATCTGGATAACCATCCTATAGACAAACAGCATCCCTGCATAAGGGATGCTGCTAATCTGTTTTTATATATTTTCTGACTGAAAACGTTCTTAAAGCTTTGACCAGTCGATGCTGCGGATAAAAGCCAAGGTTGAAACCCAATCGCAGTCGAGGCAGAATGGAGTAGGAACATCCGGGGTGTTGTAATAAGCCAGGGTAAACTCTGTATCTGCATCCTTAAATGCCTTGTGATCGATGGTTGCCTGCTTGAAAAACTGGGTTACGAGCGGCTTGTTCTTGTTTGAAGCCTCCTTCAGTCGTCTCTGATAGAGCGTAATATAAACGCTCATGGCGTAGGCCTGCTCGTTGAGATAGCGAACCTTGATGTTCAAGGTGTCCTTGCTCAGATTCTTGTCGAGCATTACATACGGTGGCAGAATCTTGCTGCGCATGTAGGTCATTGCGTCAAACTTGAAGAGGGCTGTACGGCGCTCGTCCATGCTCTTCGTGGTGTCGTTGATGATTGCATCAGAAGTGCGGAGCACCTCGTTTAATACATCCTGGGCGCTTGCCTTAGCTATGCTGAGGGTGAGCGCAAATAATAATATTATGTATCTCATCTTTCTGAAATTATTAATTATCAATTCTTTTTAATCGTTGGTGTGGCGCAAGAGGAAGATGCTGTGGTCGATGCACGCTGGCAATTCTTCCTTATAATGCGTTACCATGATCATGGTTTTGTTCTGGCGGCGACAGAAGGCTTCGATGACGTCTTTTACAAGACGGCGGTTGCGGTTGTCGAGTCCGTGGAGCGGTTCATCGAGAATCAGCAGTTCCGGATCCTTGACAAAGGCTCGTGCCAGGAGAACGAGGCGCTGTTCGCCGCTGGAGAGTTTCAGGAAACCACGGTCTTCAAGACCTTCCAGTCCAAATACTTTCATCCAGAAGCGGCACTTGTCCATATCTTCTTCCTTTGGCTTTACATAGAGACCTACGGAATCCATCAAGCCGCTTGCTACGATGCGGATGGCTGGCAGGTCGCGCTGGTAAGAGCGGTGAAGTTCAGGCGATACGTAGCCGATGTGTTTCTTGATGTCCCAGATGCTTTCGCCGCTGCCTCTAGGATTGTCGAAGAGGGTAATGTCGCAGGCGTAACTCTGCGGATTGTCGGCACAGACTAGACTGAGGAGCGTACTCTTTCCGGCTCCGTTCTGTCCGCTCAAAGCCCATCGCTCGCCGTTCATCACGGTCCAGTCGAGGTCATTGAGGATGATTCGCTCACCATACTGTATGCGTACCTTGTTCATCTTCACCACTTCCTGGGTGTGATATTCGCGGTCGCTGTAAGGTTGGTCTACGATGGCCTGTTCCAACTCCGGGCTCAGCACATGGGCAGGCACGGATTCTCTGCCGGCAAGATATTCGGCAAGGGTTACCTTAGGCAGAACCTTCATGTCCTTCACTTCTACCACGTGGGTGATGAAATCAGGAATATCATCGCTCTTGCTCAGTACGAGGATAATCTGCAGGGCTCGCTCTGAAGAGAGGCTCTTGAGCAGTTCCTTGAGCTGGTCGCGGGTTTCAGCATCGAGTCCGATAAACGGATTGTCCATGATGAGCACGCGAGGCTCTGAGAAGAGGGTAGAGGCAAGTTTGAACTTGCGGAGCTCGCCACTTGAGAGCAGGATGGTGTATTTGTCCATCAGGTGCTGCATGTGGAAGAGCTCGTAGATGTGCTGCTGCAGGGCTCTGCGCTCCGGTGTGTCTTCGCCGGCCATCTGGTAGGCTTCTTCCAGCTTGTCCTTTACGATAGGTGTATTCTCGTCTATCTCGAGCTGGTTCCAGCGCTGCTGCAGGAAATAAGTGCGGTCGTTATCGCCTCCGTAGGTGTCGCGGAAGGTAATATACTTGATGTTGTCGCTCACCATTGTCTTCTGACTAGGTGAGAAATCGTAATCAGGGTCGTGCATCAGGAGTGGGTGGCGACCTACGATGATGTCGACAAACATTGATTTTCCTCCACCGTTCGGACCTACGACAGCGATGTGTTCACCATCGCACGCCTCGAAGTTTACGGGTTCTGCCATACGCCAGTCGGGCATACGGGTAACACCGTTTTTAATGCTAATAATCTTTTGCATCTCTCTTATTTTTTTATTCTACTCTGATTCTTTGTTGCAAAGTCCTTCCAGCTGCTGTAGTGCTTGGCGTCGGTCTCCGGGCGGTTCATCTGCAGAAAGTGGCAGTAGGCTGCCCCCAGCGCATCGGTAGCATCCATGAACTTCGGCATTTCGTCTTGCTGAATATGGAGCAGTCGCTGCAGCATTCCCGCCACCTGTTCTTTTGAAGCCTGTCCCTGTCCGGTAATGGCCATCTTGATTTTGAGCGGCGCATATTCGTGGATAGGAACGCTGTGATGAATGGCGGCTGCGATGGCTACTCCCTGCGCCCTGCCCAGCTTGAGCATCGACTGCACGTTCTTGCCGAAGAAGGGAGCTTCTATGGCCATCTCATCGGGCAGATAGCTGTCGATGATGCCGGTTACGCGGTCGAAGATCTTGCCCAGCCGGAGATAGGGATCGCTCTCTTTGCGCATGTCGATGACGCCCATCACCACCAGTTCGGCCTTGTTGCCGATGATGCGGATTACGCCATAGCCCATCACGTTGGTTCCTGGGTCAATGCCGAGAATAATCTTCTCTGTATTCGATTTCTTGATCATCGCTGATAAATCTCCTGACTTTTTAAAATGCTGTTTTAACGGTCCATATATGGATTGTGAGCGAGCTCTTCGCCTATGCTGGTGTATTCGCCATGACCCGGAAGAACCTGGGTTTCGTCAGGCAACTGACCGAGATGGCGCAGACTGTTGATGATGCGGAACATGCTGCCTCCTGGGAAATCGGTTCTGCCGATAGAGTTGTGGAAGAGGGTGTCGCCGGTGAAGGCTACGTGCTCTGCCTCGCAATAGAAGGTGACGGAACCGCTGCTGTGGCCCGGAGTGGCGATGACCTGGAACTCGTGGTTGCCGAACTTGATGACCTCTTCATCTTCGAAGAATCTGCCAATAGGCGGAAACTGGTAATCGAGCTGCATCTGATAGAAGGTTTCTGCCTGCTTGGCGAGTCCCTTCATCAGGTTTTCATCTGCTGCCGATACTTCCGGTTTCAGTCCGAACTCCTGATAGATGGTGTTGTTGCCGAAGTTATGGTCAAGATGGCCATGGGTTACGAGCAGGTGAACGGGCTTGAGCTGGTTCTCCTTAATATATTGAGTAATAGCCGTGCGCTCTTCCGGATAGAAGGCGCCGCAATCGATGATGACGCATTCCTTGGTCTCATCGCTCACCACGTAGCAGTTTTCCTGCAACATGTTTACTTGAAATCTTTCTATATGTAACATTTCTTACTTTGAACTTTATGATTACTTTTCACTCTTCACTTCTACTACGCTGGAACGTAAACCAGTTGCTTGTCCTGACTGAACCATTCTTCATCGAAGAAAGTGCTGAGCGGAGTGATTTCTGAAATCTTGAAGTATTGCTTCAGTTCTTCTTTCAGATTACCGCCTTTCAGACACAGAAGTCCGTTAGGCAGAGCGTTTTGCCCCTTCTGCTTAAAGTTTTTCTTGATAATCTTCATCAGGTCAGGAAGCTGCATTACCGCACGGCTTACCACGAAATCGTACTTGCCTTTTTCGTCTTCTCCGCGCAGGTGTTCAGCCTTGAGATTCTGCAGATTGATGGCCGTAGCCACCTCGTTGCAGACTCTGATTTTCTTGCCCGTTCCATCTATCAGCTTGAACTTGCATTCAGGGAAGAGGATGGCGAGCGGAATGCCCGGGAAACCGCCGCCGCAGCCGAAATCGAGAATCTCCGTGCCCGGACGGAAATGGATGGCCTTGGCTATTGCCAGAGAATGGAGCACGTGGTGCTCGTACAGATTATCGATGTCCTTGCGGCTGATGACATTGATCTTGCTGTTCCAGTCGCGGTATAATGCATCGAGTGCCTCGAACTGCTTTTTCTGCTCTTCCGTGAGGTTCGGGAAGTATTTCTCTATTATTTCTATCATATAATTATATGTATTCTTCTTTATTTCTACTGATTTTTCTGCAAAGGTAGTGTAAAAAATCGGAAAACACGCTATAAAAACATCAAAATCTGTCAGATTATGCTCGTATATTAAGTTTTTTGCGTAACTTTGCACCCGTTTTCAATATAATTTAAGCAAAAATAGATAAAAACAGACAAGAAAATATGATAAAAGCAGCACTCTTCGATCTGGATGGCGTGGTTTTCGATACAGAATCGCAGTACTCCATCTTCTGGGGAATGATAGGCAGGGAGTATCATCCGGAAATGCCCGATTTCGAATATCGCATCAAAGGACAGACTCTGGTTCAGATTTACGACAAGTATTTCACCGATGATGCCGTCTTCACTCACATCGAAGGTTTTACAGGCGCAAAGGAGGAACAGGCTAAGATTACAGCCCGACTGGATGAGTTTGAAAAGACCATGCAGTATGAATATATTGCAGGGTTCGAAGACTTCATCAGCGACTTGAAGCAGCATGGCGTAAAATGCGCTGTGGTAACGAGCAGCAACGTTCAGAAGATGCTGAATGTCTATGAACGTCACCCGGAATTCAAGGCTTATTTCGACCGCGTGCTGACAAGCGAGGATTTCGCCGAGAGCAAGCCTCATCCAGATTGCTATCTGAAAGGTGCAGCCTATTTCGGCGTGGAACCGGAGGACTGTGTAGGACTGGAAGACAGCTTTAACGGACTGAAGGCGGTGAGAGCCTCAGGAGCCTTTACCTTAGGTCTTGCCACAACGAACAGCAGAGAAGCCATCCAGCCGCTATCCGACTATGTGATAGATGATTACAGAGGTTTCAGCTTTGCTGACTTGCAGCGCATCGTGGAGAATGCGAAATAGATTCAACGCAGAACAATAAATAAATCAAAATAAAAAAATGGGATATTTATCTACTGACAAGAAGAAAATTACCACCAAGACCTTCGCAGAAATGAAGAAGGCTGGCGAGAAAGTAACCATGCTGACAGCATACGACTTTACAACAGCCGGAATTATAGATGCTGCAGGAATTGACTCTATATTAATAGGTGATTCGGCCAGCAATGTGATGGCAGGAAATGCAGACACATTGCCGATTACCGTAGACCAGATGATTTATCACGCCCGCAGCGTGGCCCGTGCCTGCCAGCATGCTTTCGTGGTTTGCGACATGCCTTTCGGCAGCTACCAGATCAGCAAGGAAGAGGCGCTGCGCAATGCTTGCCGCATGATGAAGGAAACGGGTGTAGACGCTCTGAAACTGGAAGGCGGCGTAGAAATCTGCGACACGGTTAAGGCGCTGGTTAATGCCGGAATCCCGGTTCATGGTCATCTCGGACTTACCCCGCAGAGCGTTAATAAGTTTGGCGGTTATGGCATTCGTGCCAAGGAAGAGGCTGAGGCACAGAAGCTTATCAGCGATGCCATTGCGCTGGACGAAGCAGGCTGCTTTGCCATCGTGCTGGAGAAGGTTCCTGCTAAGCTCGCTGCTGAAGTAAGCAAGAAGGTGAAGGCTGTAACGATTGGAATCGGTGCAGGTAACGGTTGCGACGGACAGGTTCTGGTTTATGCTGATGCACTCGGAATGACACAGGGCTTCAAGCCTAAGTTCCTGCGCCACTTTGCTCAGGTAGGCGAGGAAATGACCAAGGGTGTGAAGGCTTATATTGATGCGGTGAAGACCGTAGATTATCCTAGCGCTGAAGAGAGTTACTAACATTAACTCTCTTTTTAGCGAAGTGTAAGAGAGTATAAATACGATAGATTCATAAAAGAGTTTAGAATAATGGATACACAAAATACACCAGTACATATCAAACTGTGGCACAAGGACTTCTGGCGATTATGCTTTGCCAACCTCTTGCTGATGTCGAGTGTGTACATGCTCGTTTTTGCCATTCCTTATTTCCTGATTCAGGAGAATTTCCAGCAGTGGCAAATTGGGTGTGTGCTTCTTGCATACGGCTTGGGATTGTTTCTGTTTGGCGGCTTCTGCTCTTATCTGGTGCAGCGCTACCGCAGGAATATGGTCTGCCAGCTTTCCATTTTAAGTGTGGTTGTTTGTCATTCGGTTCTTTACTATCTGGATACGTTCTGGAACATCCGGTTTTCTTTTGAGATTCTCCTGGCGGTCCGTTTCCTGTTGGGAGCATTTCTGGGGTTGGCTCAGATGACGCTTGCCAGTACGCTGGTTATTGATTCCTGCGAGTCGTTCCAGCGCACCGAGGCTAATTACATTACCTCCTGGTTTGCCCGCTTTTCGATAGCTGTAGGACCCTTGGTGGCATTTTTTGTTTACAACTATTTCGGCATGGGCTATGTTTTCCCTACGGCTTCGTTGCTGGCTTTGGGAGCCTTCGTGCTGGTTTCTCGCGCCAAGTTTCCTTTCAAGGCGCCTGCCGAAGGAATCAAGGTTTTCAGCCTCGACCGCTTCTATCTGCCACAGGGAACTCCGCTGTTTGTCAATATCATCCTGATTACTTTTTCTGCGGGATTATACTTTTCTGTGCCTCATTCTACTGGTAACTTTCTGATGATTTTCGGAGGATTGGTCTTGGCGTTCCTGGCAGAAAAGTTTGTCTTTGCTGATGCAGATCTGAAGAGTCAGATAATCGTAGGTCTGATATTGTTGGCTTCTGCTGAACTGATTTCGTTCGGAAGTCAGGAGTTTGCTGTAGAAATCGTGGTTCCAACCTTGCTGGGTTTCAGCTTGGGAATCATCGGAAGCCGTTTCCTGCTCTTCTATATCAAGCTTGCCAAACATTGCCAGCGCGGCACGAGTGTGAATTCGTTCTTCCTGGCTTGGGAATTGGGATTGAGTTTGGGACTCGGTCTCGGATTCCTGTTCCATAATCTTCCGGCGAGAGCGCATTTTGACGTAGATCATCCTGTATATAATATGGTTGAATCAGGGATGTTGCACTATGCGCTTCTTTTTACAATCGTATCGTTGCTGGTGTACAATTTCTTGGTTCATCCATGGTACATGAAGCATAAAAACAGATAAAAAATTTGAAATCTCGTTTGTTTCATAAAAGCTATTCTTTAAAAGAACCTAAAAATAGCTTTTATGAAACATTTTTAATATTATTTAGATAGGTTTTTTCGCTTTTGTGGCTTAATTTGAGTACTTTTGCGTTTGGTTTTGGAAATATATTGTTTGAATTAAGAAATTAAACGTAAAAATATAGAATTATGGCAGAAGCTATTGATATCCGCGAATTGAATATCCGGATAGAACAACAAAGTCAGTTTGTTACCAATCTGGTAATGGGCATGAATAAGGTAATCGTAGGTCAGAAACACCTCGTAGATTGCCTTCTTATCGGTCTTCTCTCTGATGGTCATATCCTGCTTGAGGGTGTACCTGGACTGGCGAAGACACTTGCAATCAAGACATTGTCACAGCTTATCAGCTCCGACTATAGCCGCATTCAGTTTACTCCTGATCTGTTGCCTGCCGATGTGGTGGGAACTCAGATTTATTCACAGAAAGATGAGGCTTTCCATGTAAAGCGCGGTCCTGTCTTCGCCAATTTCGTTTTGGCAGATGAGATTAACCGTGCTCCAGCCAAGGTGCAGAGTGCGCTGCTCGAAGCCATGCAGGAACACCAGGTTACCATTGGCGATGAAACCTTCAAACTGCCTAGTCCGTTCCTGGTAATGGCTACACAGAACCCTATCGAGCAGGAAGGAACCTATCAGTTGCCTGAAGCACAGGTAGACCGTTTCCTGCTGAAGGTAATCATCGATTATCCTACACTGGAAGAGGAGAAGCTCATTATCCGCGAGAATATCCAGGGCGGACTTCCTGAGGTTACACCTGTAACATCAGCTGAGGAGATTCTGAAGGCTCGCAAGATTGTAAACGAGGTTTATCTCGATGAGAAGATTGAGCAGTATATTGCCGATATCGTCTTTGCTTCACGTTATCCTGAGCGTTACGGACTGGGCGAACTGAAAGACATGATTACCTTCGGCGGCAGTCCTCGTGCCAGCATCTCTCTTGCCAAGGCTGCCAGAGCCTATGCGTTTATCAAGCATCGAGGCTATGTGATTCCTGAAGATGTAAGAGCTGTAGCCCATGACGTATTGCGCCATCGTATCGGCCTTTCTTACGAGGCTGAGGCAAGCAATGTGACAAGCGAGGAAATCGTAAGCCGCATCATTAATAAGGTGGAAGTACCTTGATTAAGTGAAGAGTGAAGAATTCGCTTGCTTCACTAATCATAAAGTTCAATGTTCAAAATTCAAAGTTCAAAGTAATAAGTTGGATACACAAGATATCTTAAAAAAGGTTCGGAAGATAGAAATCAAGACTCGCGGACTGAGTCAGAACATCTTCGCAGGTCAGTACCATTCTGCCTTCAAGGGCAGGGGAATGGCCTTTGCCGAGGTGCGCGAATATCAGTACGGCGATGATGTGAGAGACATCGACTGGAACGTGACCGCCCGCTTTCATAAGCCTTACGTCAAGGTGTTTGAAGAGGAAAGGGAACTGACGGTGATGCTGCTCGTAGACGTCAGCGGGTCGCTCGATTTCGGTACGATGAAGCAGATGAAGCGCGATCTGGCTACTGAGATTGCTGCCACACTCGCCTTCAGTGCCATTCAGAACAATGACAAGATAGGTGTCATCTTCTTCTCTGACCGTATCGAGAAGTACATTCCGCCTAAGAAAGGAAGAAAACATATTCTCTATATCATCAGAGAAATGCTCAACTTCCAGCCGCAAAGCCAGCGTACCGACATCGGTTGCGCCCTGGAATATTTCACCCGCGTGATGAAACGCCACTGCACAGCTTTCGTAATCAGCGACTTCTACGATCATAAGGATTTCCAGCATCAGCTGCAGATTGCCAACCAGAAACATGATGTAGTAGCCATCCAGGTTTACGACCCGCGTGCTAAGGTGCTGCCTGACGTAGGACTGCTCAAGGTGATGGATGCAGAAACCGGACATGAAATGTATATTGATACGAGTTCGAAGAAACTGCGAATGGCTCATACCCAGCAATGGCTGATGCAGCAGGAGAATCTGAAAACCGACTTTGCCAAAAGCAAGGTCGACTGGACTTCGATTGCCACTAACGAGGACTTCTCGAAGGCGCTCCTGATGCTTTTCAAGCAGAGGGGCTGATGATGCTCAGTCATCTGAAACACATTGCTCTATGGCTTGGAAAACGAAAGTTCAAAGCTCAAAGTAAAGAAACTATGTTTAAAGTAAAGAATATCATATTGTCGCTCGCTCTCCTGGGGTGCTCAGGCTTAGCTCAAGCCCAGCAGGTAGAGCAACGCATCGACTCGCTGCAGATACTGATTGGACAGCAGACCGTGCTGCATCTGAAGGCTTCGGTCAAGCAGGGCGATAAGGTGCAACTGCCATCTTTCAAGCCGCAGCAGCAAATTACGCCGGGAGTGGAAGTGGTAGAGCAGAGTAAAGGCGACACTTCGCACATAGGCGACGACCGCATGGTGGTGAGCCGCGACTATACGCTGACTTCATTTGATGAAAAGGTGTATGCGATTCCTGCGCTCAATGTGAAGGTAAACGGCAAGAACTGTCATGGCAACCAGCTTGCGCTGAAGGTGCTCACCGTTCCTGTAGATACGGTTCATCCCAACCAGTTCTATCCGCCCAAGGATGTTCAGGACAATCCTTTCTCCTGGAGCGAATGGAGCGCGCAGTTCTGGTTGAGCCTATTGCTGTTAATCCTCTGTGGCGCATGGCTTTATCTGCGCAACAGACTGAAAAACAACAAGCCGATTATCACCCATATCCGCATCGTAAAACGTGTTCCGGCTCATGAAAAGGCGCTGAATCAAATCAACGTCATCAAGCAGCAGCACGTTGAGAATCAGGAAACACAGAAGGCTTACTACACCCAGCTTACCAATACGCTGAGAGAATATATCGTGAGCCGTTTCGGATTCAATGCGATGGAAATGACCAGTATGGAAATCATCGAACGTTTGCGCGAAGCAGGCGACCAGAAGATGATTGATGAACTGAAGGAACTCTTCCAGACTGCCGATCTCGTGAAGTTTGCCAAATATGAAACCCTGGTGAATGAGAACGATGCAAACCTGGTAAATGCCATCAACTTCATCGACCAGACCAAGACAGATGAGAAACCTACAGAAGAAAAGGTGGTTCCACAACTGACCAATGAAGAGCAGAAGACGCAATCTCAGCGCCGCCTCATCAAGTCGCTCCTCTGGATAGGAGCCATCGTAGGTCTGGCTCTGTTGGGTTACATCATTTACCAGTCAGCCATGCTGCTGATGTAAAGCAGGGTGTTCTTATGAAACGTTTCGCCGGGCAAAGCGGTTTATTCCGAAACTCTTTGCCTGGCTATAAATAGAAAAATATAGAAATGGAATTTGCAAGTAAAGGCTATTTTCTGTTGCTCCTGTTGATGATACCTTATATATTATGGTATTTCCTCTACAGGAAGAAGAATGCGCCAACCATGCGCATGAGCGACACGAAAAAGTATCAATATGCTCCGAAGAGCCTGCGTGTGCGTCTCATCCATCTGCCGATGGTGCTGAGATGCATCTGTTTCGTGCTCATCGTCTGTGCGATGGCTCGTCCGCAGACGCATACGGCTTGGGACAACAAGACGGTAGAAGGCATTGACATTATGTTGGCGATGGACGTTTCCACCTCTATGCTTGCCGAAGATTTGAGACCGAACCGTATGGAAGCGGCTAAGGATGTGGCTACGGAATTTATCTCGGGAAGACCGAACGACAACATCGGTCTGACTATCTTTGCCGGTGAAGCCTTCACCCAGTGCCCGATGACAACCGATCATGCCAGTCTGTTGCGCCTCTTGCAGGCAACCCGTACGGATATTGCCGCCCGGGGACTGATTGACGATGGAACTGCAGTGGGAATGGGACTCGCCAATGCCGTGAGCCGCCTGAAGGATTCTAAGTCAAAATCGAAGGTTGTGATTCTTCTTACCGACGGCAGTAACAACATGGGAGAAATCTCGCCAATGACCGCAGCAGAGATTGCCAAGAGCTATGGAATCCGCGTTTACACCATCGGTGTAGGAACCAACAAGGTGGCTCCTTATCCAATGCCTGTGGCAGGAGGAGTACAGTACGTCAACATTCCGGTAGAGATAGATACGAAGACGCTGAGTGATATTGCTCAGACAACCGAGGGTAACTTCTATCGCGCAACGAACAATAATGAGCTGAAGAAGATTTACAGGGACATTGATAAACTGGAGAAAACCAAGTTTAATGTCAAGCATTTCGCCAAGCGCTATGAAGCTTATCAGCCATTCGCCTTGGCAGCTCTCCTGGTATTGCTGGTAGAAATCCTGCTCCGCATCACCTGGTTCAGAAGAATTCCGTAATCCGGATACTGAGCCATTACTGATTATCGGAGATATTCCGCTATCTTTCGGAGATATTCTGCTATCTTTCGGAGATATTTTACCAGTTATCGGAGATATTTTACTGATTATCGGATAATCGAATAGAAGATATAATTAGAATAGAAAATGTTAAGATTTGAAGATCCTATATTTCTCTGGCTGTTGTGGATAATACCAGTACTGATTCTGATCAGACTGATAGGATGGAGAAGAAGAAAGGCAAAACTGAAGAAGCTCGGCGATCCGGAACTTCTGAAACAGCTCATGCCCAACATCTCCAAATATCGCCCTACAGTTAAGTTTGTGCTGATGCTAGCAGCCTTGGCGCTTCTCATCGTGATGGTAGCTCGCCCACAGATGGGCAGCAAGATTTCTCACGATAAGCGACATGGCATTGAAACCATCATCTGCCTCGATATTTCAAATTCCATGCTCTGTCAGGACGTGGTTCCATCCCGTTTGGACAAGAGCAAGATGCTTATCGAAAATCTGGTCGACAACTTTAACAACGACAAGATAGGACTCATCGTCTTTGCAGGCGATGCGTTCGTGCAGTTGCCAATCACCACCGATTATGTTTCGGCAAAGATGTTTCTCCAGAACATAACCCCTGGTCTTATCCAGACCCAGGGAACCAATATCGGAGCAGCCATCGATTTGGCTTCCAAGAGTTTCACCCAGCAGGAGAATGTGGGCAGAGCCATCATCGTTATTACCGATGGCGAAAACCATGAGCCTGGAGCACAGGAGGCAGCTACTGCTGCCAACAAGAAAGGAATCAATGTCTTCATCCTGGGCATTGGAAACACCAAGGGAGCACCAATCCCTATGGGCGACGGCTCTTATCTGAAGGACAATGCGGGCAACACCGTAATGACCGCCCTGAATGAGCAGATGTGCAAGGATCTTGCCCAGGCAGGCAAGGGTCAGTACATTCATGTAGATAATACCAGCGATGCGGAAAGAGCATTGAATGATGATATTGCCAAATTGCAGAAAGGCGATGTGACGAGTGTGGTTTACAGCGCTTATGATGAACAGTTCCAGGCTGTAGGTATTCTTGTCATCCTGTTGCTTATCATCGAAGTTTGTCTGCTGGAGGTAAAGAATCCTCTGCTCAGAAACATCAAGTTTTTTAAGAAAGACATCAAGAAGCCTTTCTGATAAAGGTTTATACATTATTATATAATAAGAATGAGATATTTAAGATATATATTGGTTTTTGCCCTGATGGTGCTGGGCTTGGCGAAGGTGGGAGCGCAGAACGACCGCAACTTCATCCGCCAGGGAAACCGCGCCTATCATAAACAGAAGTGGGCTGCAGCCGAAACGCAATATCGCAAGGCTATCTCCAAGAACCAGAAGAATGCGCAGGCTGTCTATAATCTGGGTTGCGCCCTGATGATGCAGCAGAAGGATTCGATGGCAATGATACAGTTTGAGAATGCTTCGAAACTGGAAACGAACAAGATGCGACGCGCCAGAAGTTACCACAACATGGGTGTGGTCATGCAGCAGCATCAGCAATATGCGCAGGCCATAGGATGTTATGAGAACGCCCTGCGCTGCAATCCGCAGGACAATGCAACCCGATATAATCTTGCCCTCTGCAAGAAACTGCTCAAAAACCAGAAGCAGAACAAGCAGAACGATAAGAACAAGAACAACAAGAATAAAAACAAGGACAAGAACAAAGACAAGCAGAATAAGGATCAGAACAAAGATCAGAATAAAGGCAAGAACAAGAACGACAAAAACAAGAACAACCAGAATAAGAACAATCAGCAGAATCAGAACAATCAGGACAAGATGAGCAAAGATAATGCTGAACAACTCTTGAACGCTGCCATCCAGCATGAGAAGGATACGAAGCGCAAGATGCAGAAAGCGATGAGTCAGCCTCGCAGAAAGCAATATGAGAAAAACTGGTAAAAAGTAAAATAATACAACGAGCATAATATATTAAGAACATGAAACATATAGGTTGGTTTATTATTATATGGGCAATGCTTCTGGGCTTCAGTTTGCAGCTGAAAGCCCAGCATATCAGTGTGTCGGCACCAACACACGTGGCGGCGGGAGAAAACTTCCGTGTGGCCTATACCATCAATACACGTGATGTAGAGGAATTCCGCCTGGGCGGAGTAGGGGAAGGACTTGAGGTAATCGCTGGTCCTTACACCTCATCGCAGTCCAGTTATCAGATGATCAATGGCCATACTTCCTCTTCATCGTCGGTAACCATTACCTATACGCTCTACGCAGCTAAGAACGGAACCTTTGGCATTGGTGCCTCTCATGCCATCGTAAATGGTAAGAAACTCTCTTCCCATCCGGTTAAGATTACGGTTTCTGGCCATGCTGCACGCAACAACGGCGCTCCTTCCATGCACGGACAGAATGATTATAATGAACCACGCATGCGAACTGCCGGATCAAGAATATCAGGCCGCGACCTTTTCATCAAGGTTACAGCCAACAAGCGACGTGTTCATGAACAGGAACCGGTGCTCCTTACTTATAAGGTTTACACGCAGGTAGACCTTACCCAGCTGGAAGGCAAGATGCCTGACCTGAAGGGATTCCACAACCAGGAAGTTCCGCTGCCTCAGCAAAAGACCTTCCATACTGAAACCGTAAACGGCCGACCTTACCGATGCGTTACATGGAGCCAGTATGTCATGTATCCGCAGATGACGGGAAACCTCACCATTCCAGCCATTACCTTCAAGGGAATCGTAGTTCAGCAGAACAGAAACGTTGACCCGATGGAAGCTTTCTTCAATGGCGGTTCTGGCTATGTTGAAGTAAAGAAAGATATTATAGCTCCTAGTGTGAAAATTCAGGTTGATCCATTGCCTCAGCGCCCTGCCAACTTCTCGGGCGGTGTAGGTAAATTCAATATTACTGCTTCCATCGACAAGAAGGAAGTGAAGGCTGGCGAACCAATCACCATTCGTGTAGTGGTAGGAGGAATCGGAAACCTGAAGCTGCTCAAGCAGCCTGTCATAACCTTCCCTAAGGATTTTGACAAGTACGATGCGAAGGTGACAGACAAGACCCGCCTTACAGCCAATGGCGTAGAAGGCAATATGATTTATGACTTCCTGGCTGTGCCTCGTAATCAGGGAAATTATACCATTCCTGCGGTAGAATTCACCTATTATGATACTTCGGCTAACAAGTATAAGACAATCAAGACCCAGCCGTTTACGCTGAACGTAGAGAAGGGCGATGGAACTTCAGACAATGAAACCTCAGATTTCAGCAACAAGGATAAGGACATTCACGCGCTGAAACTGGGCAAGTCTAAGCTCCATGATATTGACGATATGTTCTACGGAAGCTTCGGTTACTGGACCAGTCTGCTGGTTCCATTGGCAGCCTTCTTTGCCCTGCTCATTGTCTTCCGCCGCCGTGCTCTCGAGAATGCCGACCTGGTAAAGATTCGTTCCAACAAGGCAAACAAGATAGCAACCAAGCGCCTGAAGAAGGCTCATCTGCTGATGCTCGGTGGTAAGCAGGAAGAATTCTATGATGAAGTGCTCCGTGCTTTGTGGGGCTATGTAAGCTACAAGCTCAACATGCCTGCTGAAAAGCTCTCACGTGAAAACATTCAGGCTATGCTCGAAAAACATTGTGTAGAGGAGAGAACTATCGAGAAGTTTACAACTGCGCTCGATGAATGTGAGTTTGAACGCTATGCGCCGGGCGACCCTGCCGGCAATATGAACCGTACATTCGAATCAGCAATGACTGCTATTATGGATATAGAAAATGCTATTAATGCAACGCGTAAGCAGCGCAAGAAGAGTGCAACCGGATATTCGTTCGTCTTGATGATCATGGTAATGTTGGGCTGCTCGGTTTCTGCAGGCGCTGTGACCAAGAACAATGCTGATACGGAATATCAGAAAGGTAACTATCAGCAGGCCATACGCGACTATGAGGAAATATTGAACAACTATGGTGTTTCTGCCGAAGTTTACTATAACTTGGGCAATGCTTATTACCGTACAGACAATATTACCAAGGCTGTGCTCAATTATGAGCGTGCCCATCTGCTCTCGCCAGGCGATGAAGACATCAGCTTCAACCTGCAGTTTGCACGTAGCAAGACCATCGATAAGATTACTCCGGAAAGCGAGATGTTCTTCGTAACCTGGTGGAAGGCGCTGGTTAACTTTACGAGTGTTGACTGTTGGGCTAAGACAGGCATCATAGCCATTATCATGGCACTGGTTCTGGTATTGGTTTATCTCTTCGGTTCGCATATCGTGTTGCGCAAGATTGGTTTCTTCGGTGGAATCTTCTTCGTGGCAGTCTTCCTGCTGAGCAATCTCTTTGCTTACCAGCAGCGGCAGATGCTCATCAACCGTACGGGAGCCATCATCATCGCTCCTTCTGTCAATGTAAAGAAGACTCCAGCCAAGACGAGCGTTGACCTCTTCCTGCTGCATGAAGGAACCCGCGTTGACATTACCGATAAGGCGATGAAAGGCTGGCGTGAAATCAAGGTAGGAGACGGCAGAGAAGGCTGGATTGAAACCAAGGCAATTGAGGAAATCTGATTAAGATAAAATCTGATTAAAATAAAGAGAATGGATTTTAGTAGGATACAAGATTTTGACATGCAGCTGTTGCATGTGTTTAACGGCAGCGAGAATGTCTGGCTCGATCAGATGGCGATGGCGCTTACATCGGGCTGGACATGGATTCCGCTTTATATCGTCCTCTTCGTTGTTGTGATAAGAAACAACGAGATGATGGGCCAGATTGCGCTCGTGGTAGGAGGAGCGGTGCTCTGTATCTTTCTGGCTGATGGACTGGTGGATGGAATCATCAAACCGCTGGCTGAAAGATGCAGACCTTCCAGCGACCCGATGTTCAAGTATACGGTTCAGGTGGTTGACAATATGCGCCTCAAGAGTTTCAGCTTCTGTTCGGCTCATGCAGCCAATACGCTTTCGTTAGCCATCTTCTTCTCGTTGCTCATCCGCAGCAAACTGGTTACGTGGACCCTGTTATTATGGTCGCTCGTGAACTGTTGGACCCGTCTTTACCTGGGTGTTCATTATCCGGTCGACATTCTTTGCGGTTTGGCTATCGGAGCTGTGGTGGGAGTTGTCGTTTATCTTATCTACATCAGGATGTATTACCGCATCTCCCCAAAGATTAAGTATATTTCCAACCAGTATACGAGTACGGGTTACGACTATGATGATGTAGATAAAATCATGACCGTAGTGATATTTACCCTTATCATGGTTGTGTTTTATGCCACCTGTCAGATGGCTTATCTTTAGTACGGAAATAAAAGTTCAAAATAGAAAGTTCAAAAGTAAAATAAATAATGGATACAAAACACATTAAGATTAGTGATTATAACTATGATTTACCGGATGAGCGCATCGCAAAATTCCCTATCGCCCAGCGCGACCACAGCAAACTGCTGGTCTATAAGCACGGCGAGGTAAGCGATGATGTTTTCCATCATCTTCCCACATATCTCCCTCAAGGAGCCTTGATGATATTCAACAATACCAAGGTGATACAAGCGCGTCTGCACTTCCGCAAGGAAACAGGTGCGCTTATTGAGGTTTTCTTGATGGAGCCTGCAGAACCTACTGATTATGAACTCATGTTCCAGACCACCGGACATTGTTCATGGCTCTGCATGATCGGTAATCTGAAGAAATGGAAAGAGGGAAGCCTGAAGCGTGATTTCGAAATCAAGGGCAATAAGCTTACGCTCAGCGCTACCATGCGACGCGGAGATGCTCTCGGTTCTGAGGCGCAGAAAATGGTTGCCAAAGGCGGAGGAACCAACTATTGGGTTGACTTCGATTGGGACAACGACAAGGTGTCTTTCGCTGAGATTCTCGAAGCAGTAGGTGAGTTGCCTATTCCTCCATATCTCAACCGCAAGACTGAGGAGAGCGACAAGACCACCTATCAGACGGTTTATTCTAAAATCAAGGGAAGTGTGGCTGCTCCAACTGCCGGACTTCATTTTACCGATGCGGTTCTCAAGGATCTTGATGCGCATGGAATCGACCGCGAAGAAGTAACCCTGCATGTAGGAGCCGGCACATTCAAACCGGTGAAGAGTCTTGAAATCGAAGGCCATCAGATGCATACGGAATACATTGTTGTTCATCGCCGCAGTCTGGAAAAACTCATCAAGCACGAGTGCCGGGTCATTGCCGTAGGAACCACCAGCGTCCGTACCATCGAGAGCCTCTATTACATGGGCGTTCATCTGCTGAAGCATCCTGAGGCAAATGAAGAAGATCTGCACGTAAAACAGTGGGATCCTTACGAGCTTTCTGAAGATGGCAATCTGGTAGATGGAATCACTCCGATGCAGGCTATCCAGGCAATCATCGATTATCTGGACCGCAACGGCTTGGAGGCTCTCCATTCCAGCACGCAGATTATCATAGCTCCTGGCTATCAGTATAAGATTGTGAAAATGCTGGTCACCAATTTCCATCAGCCTCAGAGTACGCTCCTGCTCCTGGTGAGTGCTTTCCTCAAGGGCGACTGGAAGAAGGTTTACGATTATGCTCTTTCGCATGATTTCCGTTTCCTGAGCTATGGAGATTCATCCCTGCTCATTCCATAGAAAAAGTGAAGAGTGAAGAACGAAGAGTGAAGAAACAACGTTCGGCGACCGAAGGGTAAGCCAATTCATTTGCTTTGCTAATCATAAAGTTCAAAGCTCAAAGTTCAAAATTCAAAGTAAAATAGTATGATTTCAGTAGAAGGACTGAAAGTAGAGTTTGGCGTCAAGCCTCTCTTTCATGATGTAAGTTTCGTTATCAACGACCGCGACCGCATTGCCCTGGTGGGTAAGAATGGTGCGGGAAAATCTACGATGCTCAAGATTCTCTGCGGTTTGCAGAAACCTACTGCTGGCGTTGTGGCTATTCCTAACGAAACCACTATCGGCTATCTGCCACAGGTGATGAAATTGCAGGACGATACGACCGTGAAAGAGGAAACCCGCAAGGCTTTCGCCCATAATACCGAGATGAAGGCGCGTCTGGACAAGATGCAGCAGGAAATGGCCGACCGCACCGACTATGAGAGCGAAAGCTATGCTCAGCTCGTAGAGAAGTTTACCCAGGAACATGAACGCTACATGATGATGGGTGGCGAAAACTATGAGGCTGAGATAGAGCGTACCTTGAGCGGTCTTGGCTTTACGCGCGATGATTTCGAGCGCCCAACCAAGGAGTTTTCCGGTGGTTGGCGAATGCGTATCGAACTTGCCAAGATTCTGTTGCAGAAGCCTGATGTACTGCTCCTCGATGAGCCTACTAACCACCTTGATATTGAAAGTATCCAGTGGTTGGAGCAGTTCCTGGCGCAGAGTGCCAAGGCTGTGGTTCTGGTGAGCCACGACCGTGCTTTCATCAACAATGTAACTAACCGTACCCTCGAAATTACTTGCGGAAGGGTAGAAGACTATAAGGTGAAATACGATGAGTATGTTGTATTGCGTGCTGAACGCCGCGAGCAGCAGCTCCGTGCCTACGAAAACCAGCAGAAGGAAATTGCCGACATCAAGGATTTCATCGAGCGGTTCCGCTACAAGCCTACCAAGGCGGTTCAGGTGCAGAGCAGAATCAAGCAGCTCGAGAAAATCGTGCCTATCGAGGTGGATGAGGTTGACAACAAGCAGATGCACCTCAAATTCCCTCCTTGTCTCAGAAGTGGCGATTATCCTATCATCTGCGATGAGGTGCGCAAAGATTACGGCGCACACACCGTCTTCGACCATGTTACCTTTACCATCAAGCGTGGCGAGAAGGTGGCTTTCGTGGGTAAGAACGGCGAGGGTAAGTCTACCCTGGTAAAATGTATCATGGGTGAGATTCCTTTCACCGGAACGCTCAAGATTGGTCATAATGTGCAGATCGGTTATTTCGCCCAGAATCAGGCGCAGCTCTTGGATGAGAATCTTACCATCTTCCAGACTATCGACAATGTGGCAACAGGCGAAATGCGTCTGAAGGTGAACGATCTCCTGGGCGCCTTCATGTTTGGCGGCGAGACTTCTGAGAAGTTTGTCAAGGTTCTGAGTGGAGGTGAACGCAGCCGACTGGCTATGATCAAGCTCCTGCTCGAACCGGTGAATCTCCTCATTCTCGATGAGCCTACCAATCACCTCGACATGCAGTCGAAGGATGTGCTGAAAGAAGCCATCAAGGCTTTCGATGGAACAGCCATCATCGTGAGCCACGACCGTGAATTCCTCGATGGTCTGGTTGATAAGGTCTATGAGTTTGGCGGCGGCAAGGTTCGTGAGCATCTCGGTGGTATTTACGATTATCTCCGTGCCCATAATGCCGAGAACATCAATCAGGCTCTTGCCAACCAGAGTATGGCTTCTGCCGGTTCGCCTTCAGCCAATACTTCCGGTTCTTCTGTCGCATCAGGTTCTACAGCCGACAGCCTTGCCTCTGCCACATCCGGCAAGCAGAGCTACGCTGAACATAAGGAACAGCAGAAGAAGATCCGTAAGGCTGAGAAAGCCGTGAAGGAATGTGAGGCGAAGATTGAAAAACTGGAAGCGAGAAAGAAGGAGATTGATGAACTCCTGATGAAACCGGAAAATGCAACCAACATGGAACTCGTTACTGAATACACCGAACTCATGAAGGGTCTCGATGAGGAGAACGAGCGCTGGATGCTCCTTTCGGAAGAACTGGAAGAAGTTTCGAAATAAAAGTAACATTAATATATAAAAAAGAGAAGAAAATGAAAATGAAGATGATCTTACCGATGATGCTGATCGCAGCTTTGCCGTTAGGCGCTGATGCTCAGAATAAATCGGGTCTTGTCATGAGCAATCTCGACAAGACAGTAAAGCCAGCAGACAGTTTCTATCAGTTTGCTACAGGTGGATGGCAGAAGAATAATCCTCTTCCTGCTGCTTACAGCCGTTATGGCAGTTTTGACCAGCTGGCTGAGAACAACAACAAGCGCATCAACACCATTCTTTCTGAACTCCAGAAGAAGACTTACAAGGCTGGAACCATTGAGCAGAAATTGTCTGATTTCTACAAGCTCTCTATGGATGTTGACAGCCGCAACAAGGCTGGAATCGCTCCAGTAAAGCCTCTGTTGGATGAGATTGAAGCTGCCAAGACCAAGGAGGAGCTTCAGAAGCTTCAGGAAAAGTATGCATGGATGGGTCTCGGTTTGGGCTATGTCTCAGGTTTCGATGCCGATGAGAAGAACGTAACCATGAACATCTACATCCTGATGCAGGGCGGTCTTACTCTCGGTGCCAAGGATTATTACCTCAACAACGATGCTGCAACTGTAGCTATCCGTGAGGCTTATAAGACTTACCTCAGCAAGATGTTCCAGCTCTATGGCTTCTCTGCTGATGAAGCTGCCAAGAAGGCTTCTGCCGTATTCCTTCACGAAACAACGCTCGCTACTTTCTCAAAGAGCCGTACCGAACTTCGTGATCCTCAGGCAAACTATAACAAGATGACCTTGGCAGAATTCAAGGAGAATTATCCTAACATTCCTCTCGAGGCACTTGCCAACGCCGAGGGAATCAAGAGCGAAAATCTCAAGGAGATGATCGTAGGTCAGCCTGCTTTCTTCGCCGGTTATGACAAGGTGGCAGCTGCAGAATGTGCAGGCACATTGAAGGCTTTGATGGAGTGGGACATCATTAATAGTTCTGCTTCTTACCTCAGCGATGAGATTCGCGAAGCCCGTTTCGAATTCTTCGGCAAGTCTATGAGTGGCCGTAAGGAGGATTATCCTCTTTGGAAGCGCGCTACTACTCAGGTAGAGGCTCAGTTGGGCGAGGCGCTCGGTCGCATCTACTGCAAGCGCTATTTCCCAGAAAGCTCTAAGAAGATGATGGAGACACTCGTGAAGAATCTTCAGATCAGCCTCGGTCAGCGTATCGATGCTCAGACCTGGATGAGCGATGTAACAAAGAAAGCTGCTCACAACAAGCTCGACAAGTTCTATGTAAAGATTGGTTATCCTAACAAGTGGACTGATTTCAGCAAGCTCAGCATCGACCCATCTAAGAGCTATTATGAGAACGTATTGGCTTGCCGCAAGTTTGCCAACGATAAGGAGATTGCAAAGAAGGCAGGAAAGCCAGTAGATAAGGATGAGTGGTACATGACTCCTCAGACCGTGAACGCTTACTACAATCCTACTACCAATGAGATCTGCTTCCCAGCAGGTATTCTCCAGTATCCTTTCTTCGATCCTAAGGCTGATGCAGCATTCAACTATGGTGCTATCGGCGTAGTAATCGGCCACGAGATGACTCACGGATTCGATGATCAGGGGCGTCAGTATGATGCTAGCGGTAATCTGAAGGACTGGTGGACTCCTGCTGATGCAGAAGGTTTCAACAAGCGTGCTGATATGTATGCTGATTTCTTCAGCAACATCAAGGTATTGCCTGATCTGAATGCCAACGGCCGTTTCACCCTCGGTGAGAACCTTGCCGACCATGGTGGTTTGATGGTTTCATACAATGCCTTCAAGAATGCTACAGCCAAGAAGCCATTGAAGAACAAGGATGGTTTCACTCCTGACCAGCGTTTCTTCCTCGCCTATGCAGGCGTTTGGGGACAGAACATTACTGATAAGGAAATCCGCAACCGCGTAAAGAACGATCCTCATTCTCTCGGCAAGTGGCGTGTTGATGGTGCGCTTCCTCACATCGATGCATGGTATGAGGCATTTGGTGTAAAGCAGGGCGACAAACTGTTCATTCCTAAGAACCAGCGCCTGGAGCTTTGGTAATTCTCAGAAGGAAATTTTTCCGAATAGAATTTTTCGGGAATGTTTTTTCCGAATAGATAGAAAAAAATAAAGTCCTGATGTTTCGTTTGTTTGAAACATCAGGACTTTTTGTTTTATGCTTGAAATATTTTTTGATAAGAAAACAATAGAATAGGGGTTATTGTTTCTTCTCCAGTTCTTGAAGATTTTCCATCTTCTTCGATTCCAGGAATTCGTAAATGCCGCAGAGATGTTCGCGGACGCGACCATGACCGAACTCATAAACCTTGCTGACAAGACCATCGAGGAAATCACGGTCGTGACTAACCACGATGAGCGTTCCGTCGAAATCGAGCAAGGCCTGTTTCAGCACATCCTTGGTCTTCAGGTCGAGGTGGTTGGTAGGCTCATCGAGAATCAGCAGATTCACCGGCTCCAGCAGCAGTTTGAGAATGGCAAGGCGGGTGCGCTCACCTCCCGACAATACTTTCACCTTCTTGGTAGAATCCTCTCCGCCAAACATGAATGCTCCAAGCAAATCGCGTATCTTGTTGCGGATTTCACCTTTGGCAACATCATCAATGGTCTGGAATACGGTAAGTTCTCCATCGAGCAGAGAAGCCTGGTTCTGGGCGAAATAACCTATCTGCACATTATGTCCCAATTCTAACTTTCCTTCGTTCTGAAGCTGACCCATGATACATTTCACAAGCGTTGACTTACCCTCTCCGTTTCTTCCCACGAAGGCAATCTTGTCGCCTCTTTCTACGGTAAGATTCACGCCGCTGAAAATCTTCTTGCCATCAAACGACATCGCCACATCGCTCATCTGAACCGGATAAGCACCGCTTCGTGGGCTCGGCGGGAACTTGAGTCGGAGGCGACTTGTATCTTCTTCATCCACTTCGATAAGTTCCAGTTTCTCCAGCATCTTCACGCGGCTCTGCACCTGGAAGGTTTTAGAATAAGTGCCTTTGAAGCGTTCTATAAAGTCCTTGGTTTCAGCAATCATCTTCTGCTGTTCCTCATATTTCTTCATCTGCTGTTCGCGGCGTTCCTTGCGCAGTTCCAGATATTGGCTGTAAGTGGCTTTGTAGTCGTAGATGCGGCCCATGGTTACTTCGATGGTTCTTGTTGTAATGTCGTCAACGAATTTTCGGTCGTGGCTGATGACAACTACTGCTTTCGAACTGTTGATGATGAAGTCTTCGAGCCAGCCGATAGATTCAATGTCGAGATGATTGGTTGGCTCATCGAGCAGCAGTACGTCTGGCGATTTCAAGAGAAGTTTTGCCAGCTCAATCCTCATTCTCCATCCTCCCGAAAACTCGCTTGTAGGGCGGTTGAAATCAGAGCGCTCGAAACCGAGACCGAGCAGCGTCTTCTCTACATCTTCCTCGAAATGAGTCATGTCGATGGCGTAGAATTTCTCTGAGAGAGAGGATACTTTCTCAATGAGCTGCATGTAATCATCGCTGTCGTAATCGGTACGGGTTGTTAGCTCGTTGTTGATGCGGTCAATCTCAGCCTGCATTTCGTGCAGATGGGCAAACGCCTGACAGGTTTCCTCGAATACGGTTCTGCCGTCTTCGGTCATCAGATGCTGAGGCAGATAGGCGATGACGCAATCCTTGGGAGCGGAAACGGTGCCACGAGTAGCATTTCTCACACCGGCGATGATCTTGAGCAATGTGCTCTTTCCTGCGCCATTCTTTCCCATCAGGGCTATACGGTCCTTCTCGTTGATCTGGAAGGAAATGTCTTTGAATAGGGTGGTGCCGCCAAATTCTACGGTCAATCCATCAACTGTAATCATATTATTTTCTTCTTGTTCAAATTTTTGTTTCTTTAAGCAACTCCCCAGAATGCCCCGTTCCTGCCGTTTTCGGGGTCTTCATTGATGACCAGCGCCTGCCATCATTTATGACCCGTGCTGGTCTTAAGAGAAGACCTGAGCAAGGTGCAAAAGGCTGTTCTTTCGATTGCCGGTGCAAAGATACAACATTTTTGGGCAGAATGCAAGCTTTTACCCTGACTTTCTTTCGGAGAAGTAGTGTAAGTGATTGATTGATACTGATTTCTATTGGCTTTCTAGCTGAACTTTATTGCAGGTTAACGGAAATGGGGGTGAATGGGGGCATTGAGAACCAGAGTGGCAAGCGGTCATTTTCGGTCATGGTCATTTTCGGTCATTTTCAAAAAAGAGTTTGGTCATTTTGAGCTATAGTAAATATAAATATATATTTATATTATACTATAGGTGACCATTTTCTCCCCCGAAATAAAAATGACCGAAAATGACCATGACCGGAAATGACCGGATTATAATATTTGAGAATATGTGAAATGATGGAAGGTGAGATATGCTAAAGTGTTAATTGTTAGCACTATACGGAATTTATATATAGAATTACTTCAATAGCATTGGTGTAACCTAATCTATATCTGTCACTATATGATTATGCTTTATTCGTACTCTAATGTCCTCTATTTACCTCTTGTTTCGCTTTTGTTTCGGTCAAAAATAGCTAAAATCGAAAGGGTTTTGAAGTCCGAGGATGGGCATTATTCACCCTTTGTAGAGGAGGTAAAACACCTTTCTAACCCTCTTATTTTGCGTTTTTCATTCGAAAAATCACTAAAAAGCACTGATTTTTGCCTCTTTTGGTTTCTGTTTTGGGTAGGTAAGGATAATTTACATTACTCAGACAGATTGCGCTTCTTGCTCCGTTTTTTTAGCGGATTAAAAATCCATAATAGTTCGATTTGTACGGTTGAAATTATCCAATACGCCCTGGGCTAAGAGCTTTTGGGCTTTCAGCCCGTCTTATACCACATGTGAATGTTCTGTTTTCTTAACAAAAGTATTCTGAATTGCCCCTAAAGAACTCAATCCCAAAATCACGATTTTTCCCTATGTTTCATTACTTATTTCCAATTTTTACATGAATATGGAGCATTTTTAAACAAAAAAGACCTTGATTGCAGAACGCAACCAAGGTCTTCGGAGATGATATATTTAACCTATTGAAATCTCGCTAGATTAGATCTGCTCGCTCCAGTCCTCCTGGCTCTTACGAACGTAAGTCTGGTAACGGAGCTTAGCCATCTTCTCTGCCTGAGAGAAGAGCTCATCAGCCTCCTTAGGGAATGCCTTCTGTACAGAAAGGTAACGAACCTCACCGAGCAGGAAGTCGCGGAAGTTCTCCCAGTTAGGAGCCTTAGAGTCGAGTGTGAATGGGTTCTTACCCTCATCAGCCAACAGTGGGTTGTAACGCCACAAGTGCCAGTAACCGCACTCAACAGCCAACTCTTCCTCGTGCTGTGAACGACCCATACCGCCCTTACGCTTCAAACCGTGGTTGATACATGGTGCGTAAGCGATGATGAGTGATGGGCCTGGATAAGCCTCTGCCTCGCGGATAGCCTTCAATGTCTGAGCATTGTCAGCACCCATAGCTACCTGAGCTACGTAGATGTAACCGTATGTAGTCTGCATCAAACCGAGATCCTTCTTACGGATACGCTTACCCTGAGCAGCGAACTGTGCGATAGCACCGAGTGGAGTAGACTTAGAAGACTGACCACCAGTGTTAGAGTAAACCTCAGTATCAAGTACCAAGATGTTAACATCCTCACCAGAAGCCAATACGTGGTCGAGACCACCATAACCGATATCATAAGAAGCACCGTCACCACCGATGATCCACTGTGAACGCTTAACGAGATAGTGATCCAAAGTCTTGAGCTCCTTGCAGATAGGGCAACCCTTCTCAGCGCAGGCAGCGATGAGAGGCTTCAACTCTGCAGCAGCCTCCTTAGAACCCTCAGAATCGTTCATGTTAGCCATCCACTTGTCAGCAGCAGCTACGAACTCAGCAGAAACCTTCTCGCTAGCCTTAGCCTCTTCGAGCAAGTGAACGATGCGCTCCTTCATCTTCTTGTTACCCATTACCATACCGAGACCGAACTCACAGAAGTCCTCGAACAATGAGTTGTCGAATGCAGGACCCTGACCCTTAGCGTTCTTTGTATATGGAGTAGATGGGATAGAAGCTGAGTAGATAGAAGAACAACCAGTAGCGTTAGCAATCATCTGACGATCACCGAAGAGCTGAGAAATCAACTTAACGTATGGAGTCTCACCACAACCAGAGCAAGCACCAGAGAACTCGAACAATGGCTGAGCGAACTGAGAGTTCTTAGGGCTCTGCTTGATGTCTACGAGATCCTGCTTAGAAGCTACCTTGTGTACGAGGTACTCCCAATTAGCTGCTTCCTTGACCATATCCTCTGCGTCTACGTTGAATGGAACCATTGTCAACGCCTTCTCACCCTTCTTACCTGGGCAGACGTCAGCACAGTTACCACAACCAAGACAGTCGAGTACTGAAGTCTCGATGCGGAAGTGCATGCCAGCCAAAGCCTTAGGTGCCTTAACATCCTGAGTCTGGAGACCCTCGATGCCTGCGAGCTCCTCATCGGTCAATACGAATGGACGGATAGCTGCGTGAGGACAAACGAATGAACACTTGTTACACTGGATACAGTTCTCTACGTTCCATACTGGTACGAATGCCTCAACACCACGCTTTTCGAATGCTGCAGTACCGTTCTGCCATGTACCGTCAACTGTATTGTGCTTAACGAAGTCAGAAACCTTCAAGAGGTCACCTGCCTGGCCGTTGATAGGACGAACGAGCTCCTTAACGAATGCTGGAGCGTTATCCTCCTTAGCCTCATCGTCAGCGAGGTTAGCCCAAGCTGGATCTACAGTCAACTGCTTGTACTCACCACCACGGTCAACAGCGCCGAAGTTCTTGTCAACAACGTCCTGACCCTTCTTAGAGTAAGACTTAACGATGAATGCCTTCATCTGCTCTACAGCGAGATCCAAAGGAATAACCTTTGTGATACGGAAGAATGCAGACTGGAGGATGGTGTTGGTACGGTTACCGAGACCAATCTCCTGAGCAATCTTAGTTGCGTTGATATAGTAAACAGTGATGTTGTTCTGAGCGAAGTAACGCTTTACCTTGTTAGGGATGAAGTTAACCAACTCCTCACCGTCGAAGATAGTGTTCAACAGGAAGAAACCGTTCTTACGCAAACCACGTGTTACATCGTACATGTGGAGGTAAGCCTGTACGTGACAAGCTACGAAGTTAGGAGTATTTACCTGATAAGCACTGTGGATAGGGCTGTCGCCGAAACGCAAGTGAGAGCAGGTGAAACCACCAGACTTCTTAGAGTCGTAAGAGAAGTATGCCTGGCAATACTTGTTAGTATTGTTACCGATAATCTGAACTGAGTTCTTGTTAGCACCAACAGTACCGTCAGCACCCAAACCGTAGAACTTAGCCTCGAACAAGTCGTCGCCACCCATTGGGATTTCCTCCTCTTCTGGGAGAGAAGTGAATGTAACGTCATCAACGATACCTACAGTGAAGTGGTTCTTTGGCTGTGGCAACTCGAGGTTCTTGAATACAGCAACAATCTTAGCTGGAGTTGTATCAGAAGAACCGAGACCGTAGCGGCCGCCAACGATCAATGGCTTGCGCTCGTCATCGTAGAGAGCTGACTTAACGTCGAGGTACAATGGCTCACCCTCTGCACCTGGCTCCTTAGTACGGTCGAGAACAGCGATACGCTTAACAGTAGCTGGGATAGTCTTCTTCAAGAAGTCAACAGAGAATGGACGGAAGAGGTGAACTGCAACCATACCAACCTTCTTGCCCTGCTTGTTCAAGTAGTCGATAGCCTCGCGAGCTGGCTCTGTAGCAGAACCCATCAGGATGATGATGTTCTCAGCATCCTCAGCACCATAGTAGTTGAAGAGGTGATACTCACGGCCAGTAATCTTAGTCATCTCCTGGCAGTACTTCTCTACTACCTCAGGGATTGCATCGTAGTAAGTGTTGCAAGCCTCACGGTGAGTAAAGAATGTCTCTGGGTTCTCAGCAGTACCGCGAGTAACAGGACGCTCAGGAGTCAAAGCACGGTTACGGAAGTCCTCGATGAACTCTTCCTTAACCAATGGACGGATGTCTTCCATATCCATCTCCTCGATCTTGTGGTACTCGTGAGAAGTACGGAAACCGTCGAAGAAGTTAATGAAAGGAACCTTTGTCTCCAATGTAGCCAAGTGAGGAACTGCAGAGAGGTCCATAACCTCCTGAACAGAACCTGAGCAGAACATAGCGAAACCTGTCTGGCGGCAAGCCATTACGTCCTGGTGGTCACCGAAGATACAAAGTGAGTGAGAAGCCAATGTACGAGCTGATACGTTGAACACGCAAGGGAGCAACTCACCAGCAATCTTGTACATGTTAGGAATCATCAGCAACAAACCCTGAGAAGCAGTGTAAGTTGAAGTCAAGGCACCAGCCTGGAGAGAACCGTGAACTGCACCGGCAGCACCAGCCTCTGATTCCATTTCCTGGATAGAAACTCGCTGACCGAAAAGGTTCTTACGACCTTTGGCAGCCCATTCATCTACATGCTCCGCCATTGGTGATGATGGAGTAATAGGGTAGATAGCAGCAACCTCAGTAAACATGTAGCTTACGTGTGCGGCAGCTGTGTTACCATCACAAGTGATAAATTTTTTCTCTTTAGCCATTTTACTTTTAGATAAAATATTAAAAATGTTTTGTATTTAATTCATTCTTATTCTAATGTTCTTATTCTAATGTTGAGTGTTGAATGTTGAGTGTTGAGTTAGGCTTGCGCCCTTATGTGTCTTCATGCTGATGCCGTTAGGCAATTCAACATTCAACACTCCACATTCAACATTCCTTAATAAATGTTGAGTGTTGAGTTAGGCTTGCGCCCTTATGTGTCTTCATGCTGATGCCGT